>Ga0209801_1000004_pt1 | contig 216653 bp, 200 predicted proteins | sample GraSoiAngelo_127_FD_185884 | JGI IMG/M metagenome (GOLD analysis project Ga0209801, IMG submission 185884) | Grasslands soil microbial communities from the Angelo Coastal Reserve, California, USA - 14_0927_09_40cm (SPAdes) (version 2) | ecosystem: Environmental > Terrestrial > Soil >... | reverse complement strand
ACGAGCCGACGTCGCCTCGGCGGATCAGCTCGCCCAGCGCCCTCCCCGGCCCCAGAAGATGCTCCTGTCCCAGGAACTCCTCGAGGCTCTTCGGCCGCATGCGGGCGGCCAGCGGCTCCGCCGAGCGGGAGAACAGCGTGGGGGGGGGCTCAGACATGGACGGCCTCGAGCAGTGCCCGTGTGGCGAAGAAGGCGGCGGCGCCGCCCAGGAACGCGAGCGGGGACGCCCACCCCCGCTTGCCCTGAAACTCGGGTACGAGGTTCGACGCGGCCACGTAAATGGTGACCCCCGCCGAGATCGCGAGCCCGTGCCGCACCAGGAAACCGAGCTGATCGGTGAGGACGACCCCGATCAACGTCGCCAGCCCGAGCAGGGCGCCCGCACCGAGCGCCTGCCGTGCCGAGCGTCCCACGGCGAGGTACAGGCTCGAGATCGTCACCCCCTCCGGCAGCTTGTGGAGGAAGATGGCGATGAACACCATCATCCCCAGGCTCGGACGCACCAGAAACGCGCTCGCGATGGCCACGCCGTCGAAGAACGTATGCAACAGCAGCCCGACGAGCGCCGACGGTCCCGCGGCGGGATTGACGGCATGCGTCTCCTCCCCGAAGTGAAAATGCGGCGTCAGCGTGTGCTGGCTCAGATGCACGGCCAGGTATCCGGCCAGCACCAGCGCGGGCGCCGCGCTGCCCGAGCGCGCGAACGCCTCCGGCAGCACTTCCACGAGCGCGACCGCGAGCATGAACCCGGCGCCGAACGCGAGGGCGTGCTCGATCACCGCCAGCTCGCGTACCGCGCGCCGCGTGACGGCGAGTGCCCCGATCACGTTGCCTAGAGCCGCTACCGCGGCGTACACGAGGGCGCTAGACACGGGAGAGCAACCCGTCTCGCGTGTTTCGCTTGGGGTCCTCGCGGACCTCGGCGAGCAGGCGCTGCAACGTCTCGCCCACTTCGGGCCCTGGGCGGACGCCCGCGGCCAAGAGGTCGTCGCCGGTGACGGCGAGATCCTTCACCGTCAGGGGATCCCTCGCGGCACGGATTGAGTCGACAATCTTTGGGAGCGGGGAGCGGGGAGCGCTACCCGCCGTGAGGAGAGCCAGCAGGTCGTCGGCGTATTCGCCGACCGCGGATAGCCACCGTCGCACGTCGGGAAGGTGCTTCGGATCCGGATACTTGTCGCGCCATTGTCCGATGGCCCGCCCGCGCTCGATGTCTTTGTTGGAGCACTTGAGGCGCGTCAGCAGGGACGCGGGGTCCGAGGCGAGGAACGCCGTGATCAACACCGGATCGCGCGGCAGCTTGTCCAGCACGCGGAGGGGACCGCTCCCCGCTCCCCGCTCCCTGATCTCCGGAAGCCAAATCCTGGCCGCCCCGACGTCCAGCCATAGCGTCAGCAGCTTCGAGACGCGGGCGGCCGTCGTTATCCCCTTGAACCACTCGTCCCGCACGCGCTCGGCCGAGAGCTGTGCCAAGCCCTGGACGTTGGCCTTTGCCGCCTCGAGCGTGTGCGGATGGATGCGGAACTGGAATCGCGCGCTGAAGCGCAGCGCCCGGAGGATCCTGAGGTAGTCCTCCTGGAATCGCCAGTTCGGATCGCCCACCGAGCGAATCAGCTTCCCTTCGAGGTCCGCGGCGCCGCGGAACGGGTCGCGCCACTCGTGCCGGCCGGGGTGGTACGCGATCGCGTTGATGGTGAAGTCCCGCCGCGCGAGGTCGTCCATCAGCGAGACGCCGAACTCCACGACCGCGTGGCGACCGTCGGTCTTGATGTCGCGGCGAAAGGTGGTCACTTCGTGCGCGCGCTGCTCACGGTCGAGGACCGCCACCGTCCCATGCTCGACGCCCACCGGCACCGTGCGCTTGAACAGGCGCCGCACTTCGCCGGGGGGAGCCGCGGTGGTCAGGTCGAAATCGTGGTTCTCGAGACCCAACAGGTTGTCGCGAATCGCGCCCCCCACGCACCAGGTTTCGTAGCCGGCCTCTTCGAGCCTCCGCGCAATCCGGAGGACGTCATCCGGAATCGGCAGCCGCTCGGGGAAATTCACACGACCCCGAGTGGGCAGTGTGGAGTGCGGAGTGCGGAGTTGAGGTGCGAGGTCGATGGCCGAGCGAGCCTCACTTGTATGCTCTGCATTCCGCACTCCCCACTCCGCACTTGGGTTGTCATCACCCACACAGCACGCTGCCCCCATTGACGTTCACGATCTCCCCGGTAATGTGCCGCGCCAGATCGGAGCACAGAAACACGATCGGGCCGGCGCAGTCGTCGGCGGTCGCGACGCGGCCCAGGGGGATGGTCCGCTCGATCTCCCGTCGGCCCCGGCCGCCGTCCCGCGTGTAGGGCCTGGCCGACATCTCGGTGTCGACCCACCCCGGCGCGACGCAGTTCACATTGATCCCGCGGGAGGCCAGCTCGATCGCGAGGGACTTCGTGAACGCGATAATCGCGCCCTTGGTCGCGGCGTAATCCGCGTGGAATGCCTCGCCGCGCTGTCCGGCCGTGGACGACACGAGCACGATTTTGCCGCCGTCCGGAAGGAGCGGAATGGCGGCGCGGCACACGTACAGCACGCTGTCCAAGTTCGCCCGGACCGTGGCGTCCCACTGCGCGTCGCTCAGCTCCGCCACCGGCACATCGTCGGGCGGCCAGACGCCGTGATTCACGACCAGCAGGTCGAGACCGCCGATGGCCCGAGCGGCGTCCGTGACCGCCCGCCGGGCTGCCGTCGGATCGCCCAGATCCGCCTGGATCGCCGCCCCTGCCCCATTGCTCCCCTTCTTGATCGCACGGATCGTCTCCTCCGCATCGGCCTTCCGGCTCCGATACCCGACGGCGACCGCCGCGCCCGCCCGGGCGAGCATCACGGCGGTGGCGCGCCCGATCCCTCGGCCACCCCCCGTCACGAACGCGCGTTTGTCCTGGAGTGAAATCACAACCCCAGCACGCGCTCGACCATCCCGCAGACGATGTGCTCGACCGCGAGATGCATTTCCTGGATGTGGGACGTTTCGTCGGACGGGACGATGAGGCAGTGGTCCGCGATGTCCTTCAGGGCGCCCCCTCCTTTGCCGAGGAGCGCCACGACGGTCACGCCCTTGACCTTCGCCGCCTGTGCCGCGCGCACCACATTGGGACTCTCACCGCTGGTCGAATGCAATACGAGCAGGTCGCCGGGGCGGGCCAGCGCCTCGACCTGCCGCGCGAAGATCTCGTCGAACCCCAGATCGTTGGCGCCGGCAGTGAGGAGAGACGTATCGGTGGTCAACGCGATCGCCGGCAGCGCGCGGCGGTTGTGGCTGTAGCGGACCACGTACTCGGTGGCGATGTGCTGTGCGTCGGCCGCGCTGCCGCCGTTCCCCGCGAACAGCAGGGTGCCCCCGCCCTGCAGTGCGGCGACGTAGACGTCCGCCAGGGCGGCGATCGCATCCGCGTGTTGCTCGGCGACCCGGGTCGCGAGCGCCGCCAGCTCGGTGAGCCCGGCGCGGGCCTGCTCGGCGGACGTCACCGGGCGACGGCGTGCACCAGAGCCCGAAGATGGTTCACGCCGCTCACAGCCGACGCGTCGTGCTCTTCCACCGCCGTGCCCACCACCACGAAGTCGGCTCCCGCGGCGCGCGCCGCCCGCACCTGCTCCGGCGTCCGGATGCCACCCCCCACGAACAAGGTGAGACCCGGCACCGCGGCCCGGCAGGCGCGAATCAACTCTGCGGCGACCGGACGCGGCGCCCCACTGCCTGCATCGAGGTAGATCGCCTGCATGCCGATGAGCTGCGCCGCGGTGGCGTGCGCCGCCAGCAGCTCTGGCTTGTCGGCCGGCAAGGGCCGCGTCTGGCTCACCGCCTCCACGCTCGTTACCCGCCCGCCGTCCACCAGGATGTACCCCGTCGAGAGTGTCGGAACGGGATGCCGCGTCAGGAACGGCACGGCGCGCACGTGCTCTTCGATCAAATATTGCGGGTTCCGGCCGGAGATGAGCGACAAGAAAAGGACGAGATCCACGTCGGCGGTGAGCTGCAGAGCAGACCCGGGAAACAAAGCCACCGGCAGGCCCGCGGCCGCCTCGCGCATCGCGCGCGCCACGCGCTCGGTATCCTGGGTCCCGTCGAACGACGAGCCGATCATGAGCCCCGCGGCGCCCGCCTCCCGCGCCGCCCGCGCGACCTCCGCCGCGTGCTCGGGCCGCGTGCGGCTCGGGTCCACAAGGACCAGAAGCCCAGGCCGCCGGTCGAGCAGGCCCACCCCTTCCGGCCCGCGCTGGGGAGGGGTCACGACCCGCTCCGCGCCACGCGCTCGGCGAGCCCCGCAAGGCCGGAGACGTCGGCCTCCGCCTGGGCCTCGAACGCATAGGTAATGAAGGCGTCCGCCGTGAGCAGATCGAGCGCGAGCTCCCGCCCGGCCTCCGCCTGGGCGCGGCTCGTCACCCGCGCCAACGCCCGCCGGCCGAGCTCCGCGAGGTGCTCCGGCAGGGTCAAGTCGGCGTCCGTCACCCCCGCCGCGAGGCAGGCGCGCAAGGCGTCTGGGGGCGCCGGCCGCCGCGCGTCGAGCCAAGCGAGGAGGGCGCCGCGCGTCATCGCCCCCCCCCGAGCAGCCGTGTCACGATGGCGGGCACCTGGGCCCGCGCCTCGGCGAGCTTGGCTGGATCGCCCGCACCGGCGGACGCAAAGTGGGGCCGCCCGCCACCCTTGCCGCCGCTCACCGCCGCGATCGCGCTCGCGATCTCACCCGCCCGCACCCCCTGCTGCACCAGGTCGTCGGTCACGCCGACGTGCACACCGGCGCGCTCGCCGTTCGTGAACAGCACGGAGATCGCCCGCTTGTGGCTCGCACGGAAGGCGTCCATGACGAGGCCCACCTGATCGCGGTCTTCCAAATCCGAGTCGGCGACGTGCAGCTCGACATCACCGATCCTGGTGACCTCTCCCCTCTCCCCACTCCCCTCTCCGGTTTTCAGCAGTTCTTCGACTCTCTTCTCGAGCTTCCGATTCTCGTCCATCAGCTGCTCGATCCGGCGGACGAGGTGCTCGGGTTGCGTCTTCAAGGCGCCCGCCGCCTGTTCGAGCTCCCCTTCGAGCTTGCGAATCAGCGCGTAGGCCCCGGGCCCGGTCACCGCCTCGATGCGACGCACCCCGGCGGCCGCGCCCGTCTCATGCGTGAACCGGAACAGGGCGATCTGCCCCGTGCTGGGCACATGGGTCCCGCCGCACAGCTCGAGTGACACGCCCGGCACATCGACGACCCGCACGATATCGCCGTACTTCTCCGTGAAGAACGCGATCGCCCCGGCCGCGATCGCCGTCTTGTATTTCATCTCCCGCGTCGTGACGGGGAGGTTCTCCCAGATATGGTGGTTCACTTCCTCCTCGATCCGCGCCAGCGTCGGATCGTCCACGGGCCCGTGGTGCGCGAAATCGAAGCGCAGGCGCTCCGGGGCGACGACGGACCCCTGCTGGCGCACATGCGGCCCCAGGATTTTCCGCAGGGCCGCGTGGACGAGATGCGTCGCGGTGTGGTTGCGCTCGATGTTCCTCCGCCGCGGCTCATCTACCTGGGCAAGCACCGGCGTCGGCTCGAACTCCTCCGCGAAGTGCCCGATCACAGCGCTCACACCGTCCACCTTCTCCACGCCCTCGACGTCGAGCGACCAGCCCTCGCCCTTCACCCGTCCCGTGTCGCTCACCTGGCCGCCGGACTCGGCGTAAAACGGATTCTCGTGGAGCACGACCTCGACCGTGTCGCCCGCCTGCCGAAACTTGAGAACGTCGGTTTCCGCCTGCGTGCTCTCGTACCCCACCCACTTCTGCTTCGCCTTGGGCTTCACGGTGCGCCACTCGCCGGCGCGATGGGTATGGACAGCCACGCCTTCGCCGATCTTCGATCGCTGCAGCGCCTCGAGCGAGCGCGTCCGCTGTTTGCCGAGCTCTCGCTCGAAGCCCGCCACGTCCACGGTCTGCCCGCGCTCCGCCGCGATGAGCTGCGTCAGGTCGATCGGGAAGCCGAAGGTGTCGTACAGCTTGAACGCCTCGGCCCCGGAGATGGCCTTCGCGCCCTTCACCTGCTCGAGGCGCTCGAGGCCGCCCTCGATCGTGTCGAAGAAGCGTTCTTCCTCGGCGCGCGTGACGCTCTCCAGTTGGGTGCGCTTCTGAACGAGCTCCGGGTACACGCCCCCCATGAGCCCGGAGACCGTATGCACCAAATGCACCAGTGTGGGTTCGCGGCATCCGAGCAGCCAGGCATGGCGGACGGCGCGGCGGAGAATGCGGCGGAGCACATACCCCCGTCCCTCGTTCGACGGATAAACGCCATCCGCCAGCAAGAATGCTACTGCGCGAGCGTGATCGGCGAGCACACGATAGGATGCCCCTCCGGGCCCGCGGTCGTACTTCCTTCCCACCACCTCCACCGCGCGCTCGATGATCGGCACAAAGAGATCAGTGTCGAAGTTGGAGGGGACGCCCTGCATGACGGCGGCGATCCGCTCGAGACCGGCTCCCGTGTCCACCGAGGGCGCCGGGAGCAGCGTGCGAGATCCGTCTTTCTGGAGGTCGTACTGCATGAACACCAGGTTCCAGATCTCGAGCAGCGTTCCTTCCTCCTGCAATCGCAGGAACTCGTCGAGACCGAGGGAACCGCTCCCCGCTCCCCGCTCCCTGGGTGTGCGGAGATCCACGTAGATCTCCGAATTCGGCCCGGCCGGACCGGTATCCGCCATCTGCCAAAAGTTGTCCTCGTCCCCCAACCCGTAGATGCGCGCGTCCGCCACACCGGTAACTTCCCGCCAGAGCCGCCTCGCCTCGTCGTCCGAATGGTGCACCGTCACGTACAACCGGTCCGGGCTGATCCCCAGCCACTCCTTGTCGGTCACCCACTCCCAGGCGTAGCCGATGGCTTCCTGCTTGAAGTAGTCGCCGAAGGAGAAGTTGCCCAGCATCTCGAAGAAGGTGTGGTGCCGAGCGGTGTGGCCCACCTGCTCGAGGTCGTTGTGCTTCCCTCCCGCCCGGACGCACTTCTGGCAGGTCACCGCCCGGGTGTACGCGCGCCGCTCGAGGCCCTGAAACACGCGCTTGAACTGCACCATTCCGGCGTTGGTAAAGAGCAGCGTGGGGTCATCGGCCGGGACCAGCGAGGCGCTCGGGACTTCCTGGTGCCCTCGGGCCTTGAAGTATTCCACGAACTTGCCGCGGATTTCAGCGGACGTCATGGGGGGGAATATAGTCGGCTGAACGAGTCAACTCAAAGGTTAGTCGATACTTAGGCCAATGCCTTGGGACTATCTGAGTTGGTCAACCCCGGGGCACGGCCCCGGGGTCGGTCTACCCGTGGAGGGACGAGATCGGAATGCTTCGCGCGCTGCCTTGCGATGTACATCCTGGCTGCGGCGAGGTGGGTGTGAGACAAGGAGCCCGCGTAATACCCGCGGGCCCAGACCATACGATCGAGTTTCGTCGCGTTGACGCGCCGAGACGATTCCGATTTCGCATCGCGGATGAAGGGCGTTAAGGTCTGGTCGGGACGGAAGCTGACCAGCACATGAACGTGATCGGCCATCACTGCCTGCGCGAGCACGTGAACGGAGTTTCTGGCAGCAGCGTCGAGAATGCTGCGGGTGATGATCGGGACATCATCGTGGCGCACGACTCGCTGGCGTCGCCATGTATGCCATGTGATGTGCGCAAACAAGCCGAACCTGCGATGCCCGGGCTTAGTCATCGATCATCTGGGTGGACCGACCCCGGGCCCATGGCCCGGGGTTCTGGGCGTAGAGTCCGCACGCCTTGTGAGGGCCCCTGCTGCGCACACCTTTCCCTTTCCGGGTGGGTTAACCCCGCGGCGGTGCCGCGGGGTTTGAGAACCCGACCGTTAGGGTGGACCGACGCCGGGCCCATCCGGGTGGACCACCCCAGGCACACCGGCCCTGGGTTCTCCACATGCGACATCCGGGTAGACCGACATCGGCCCACGGCCCGGAGCCCCCCTACCCGCACAGCTCCTGCACCAGCTCCTTCACCTGCGGTGTCGGATAACCGCGGCGGACCAGGAAGGCGAGCAGGCGGCGCTTGCGCACGGGGACCGGAAGGCCGTCCAGTTGGCTTGCCCGCTTCACCGCCACGGCGCGCGCCTCGAGGTCAGGATCGATGCCCTCCTCGTCGAGCGCCCGCCGCACCGCGTCCTCGGCCGTGCGGCGCTCCACGCCCTGCGCGAGCAGATCCCGAACCAGGCGGGCCGGTCCCCGACCGCGGACCGCGCGCACCGCGGCATACCCCTCAGCGAACCGGCGGTCGTCGAGCAACCCGCGGACGGCCAATCGTTCGAGCGCCGCGTCGACCGCTGGCGGCGGGTGCTGCTTTTTCACGAGGCGACGTTCGAGGTCGCGGCGGGCGTGGGCGCGCCGGGCGAGGGCTCGGAGGGCCGCGCGTTGCGCCGCCTCGACATCGGCGAGCGCACGCAGCCGATCGAGCAGCGCGGGCTCGAGCTCCGCGCCAACCCGAAGATCGAGCGGCTGCAGAGCATCTGCGGGCAGAGACGCAAAGCGCCCCCGATCCACGTCGACCAGTCGGTAGCCCGGCTGGTGCGGATCGGGGGCGAGTCCGGTGAGCGTTGGCACGCTACTCCTCGGGCGCCGAAGCCTCCTCGTCGGCCACGACCGCGGCCTTCACGCCCAGATGCTCCTTCACCTTGGCTTCGACCTCGAGCGCGAGATCGGGATGGTCCTTGAGATACAGCTTGGCGTTCTCGCGGCCCTGGCCGATCCGCTCCTTGCCGTAGCCGTACCAGGCGCCCGACTTCTCGATGATCCCCGCCTCCGCGGCGATGTCCACGAGGAGCGATTCGTGGCTGATCCCCTCGTCGAACATGATGTCGAATTCTGCCTGGCGGAACGGCGGCGCCACTTTGTTCTTCACGACCTTCACCCGCACGTGGTTCCCGATCACCACTTCGCGCTCCTTCACCGGGCCGATCCGCCGCATGTCGAGTCGTACCGAGGCGTAGAACTTGAGCGCGCGGCCCCCCGTGGTGGTCTCGGGATTGCCGAACATGATCCCGATTTTCTCGCGCAGCTGATTGATGAAGATCACCGAAGTGCGGGAACGGTTGATGGCCCCCGCCAGCTTGCGCAGGGCCTGGCTCATCAGCCGCGCCTGGAGACCGGGGAGCGAGTCCCCCATGTCTCCTTCGATCTCCGCCTTCGGCACGAGCGCGGCCACGGAGTCCACCACCACCACGTCCACCGCACCCGAGCGCACCAGGATCTCCGTGATCTCGAGCCCCTGCTCGCCCGTGTCCGGCTGGGAGACGAGCAGGTTGTCGATATCCACCCCCAGCTTCTTCGCGTACTCCACGTCGAGCGCGTGCTCGGCATCGATGTACGCGGCCGCTCCACCTTGACGCTGGGCATTGGCCACCACGTGCAGTGCGAGCGTCGTCTTGCCGCTCGATTCGGGCCCGAAGATCTCCGTCACCCGGCCCCGCGGAATCCCGCCGATCCCGATCGCCGCATCGAGATTGATCGCCCCGGTCGGGATCACCGCCACGCGCACCCGCGGCGAGTCGGCGCCCATACGCATGATCGCGCCCTTGCCGCAGGTTTTCTCGATCTGCGTGATGGCGAGGTTCAGGGCCTTCCTGCGATCGTCCGAGAGCTGCGGGACTTCCTTGTCCGCTGCCATGAGTATCCTCGACATGGGTTGGGAGCCTCGTCGTAATGGAGGCCCGAATATATACCGAAACAACGGTTATCGCCAGCCGGGGCGGAACGCGTCTGCCACATGCTCCAATCGGTTGTCCACGATGGCGATGCAGTCGAAACGGTAGATGTCCGGGGGCCGGCCGAAGCGGTCCACCCAGACGCGCGCTGCCTTCACCAGCTCGCGCCGTTTCGCCCCGGTCACGGCCTCCAGAGGGCTGCCGAATGCCGTCCCTCGCCGGGTCTTCACCTCGATGAACGTCACGACGTCGCCTTGCCGTGCGATGAGATCGATTTCCGTATGGCCGACGCGGAACCGGTGTGCCACGATCTTCCAGCCGCGCGAGAGCAGATACCGCTTCGCCTGCTCCTCGCCAGCGAGTCCCCGTTTTTGACGCTCATCATGCCAGTCGGCCGGATCGCTCCGTACCCCGCTCTTCACGCCTTCAAGCTAACGCCAGGCGCGCAGCTCGCGTAACCGGATCTGCGCTGTCGGTGCCCTTTTCCCGCCTACCCAGGTCCGCAGATCTCATCCAGCTCCTCCAACCCCACCAGCACATCGCGCGGCTTCGATCCGTTGGCCGGCCCGAGGATGCCCGCCAGCTCCAGCTGATCGATAATCCGCGCCGCGCGACCGTACCCGATGCTCATCCGCCGCTGCAGCAAGGAAGTCGACCCGAGCTGATTCTGGATGCAGACCTCGGCGGCTTGCCGGAACATCGCATCACGCTCCCCGGCTCCCTGCTCCCCGCTCCCCGCTCCCTCTTCCCCGGCCTTTTCCAGCTCTTCGAGCGCCGTGACCTGCTCATCGATGCTGCCTCCCGTCGGCGCCGCGACCCGGGCCGCGTGGGCCTTGTACCACTCCATGAGGCGCTCCGTCTCGTCGGTCGAGATGAATGCTCCCTGTACCCGCAGCAGCTCGCTCTTGCCGGGCGGCAGGAACAGCATGTCGCCGTTGCCGAGCAGCGTCTCCGCTCCGTTCTGGTCGAGGATCGTGCGGCTATCCACTTTGGCCGAGACCCGGAAGGCCACCCGACAGGGAAAGTTCGCCTTGATGAGACCGGTGATCACGTTGACCGAGGGCCGCTGAGTGGCGAGCACCAGATGGATCCCGATGGCGCGCGCTTTCTGCGCCAGCGTGGCGAGCGGTGTCTCGATTTCCCCTTGCACCGTCAGCATCAAGTCCGCGAGCTCGTCCACGATCAGCACGATGTAAGGGACGATCCCGTCCGCGTACTCGCCGTCGAGCGGCAGCTCCTTCTGGAGTCCGGCCTGGGTGGCGAGTGTCTCGCGCGGCCCCTTCAGCGGTTTCTTCTCTTCGACCTTCTTGTTGAAGTCGAGAATGTTGCGCGCGTGGTTGGCATGCAGCAACCGGTAGCGTCGCTCCATCTCCCACACGGCCCACTTGAGGACGCTCGCGGCCTTGTGGTGGTTCGTCACCACCGGCAGGCCCAGGTGCGGCAGCGCGGCGTACATCGAGAGCTCGACCATTTTCGGGTCGATCATCAGGAGCTTGAGCTTCTCGGGCGGGTGCGTGTAGATGAGGCTCGTGATGATCGTGTTGATGCAGACCGACTTCCCCGAGCCGGTGACCCCCGCGATCAGAAGGTGGGGCATCTTGGTGAGGTCGGCCACGACGGGATCGCCTTCGAGGTTCTTTCCGAGCGCGATCGGGACCGAGCGGGTGGCGCGATGGTACTCGGCGCCCTCGATGAGCTCCCGCACGTGGACCATGCGCGGCATCGGATTGGGCACCTCGATGCCCACGGCGGCCTTCCCGGGAATCGGCGCCACGATGCGGAGCGACGGGGCGCGCATGGCGAGCGCGAGGTCGTCGGCGAGGGCGGCGATGCGGCCCACTTTTACGCCCGGCCCCGGCGCCACCTCGTACTGCGTGACGACCGGCCCGACGGTGCGACCGGCGATCGCGCCCTCCACCCGGAACGTCTGCAGCGTCTCGATGAGCTTCCGGCCCATCTGGTCGATCTGCGCCAGGCCCGCGTCACCATCCTCGGGGGGCGCGGGGTTCAGGAGCTCGATAGGGGGGATCAAGACACCGGCGGGCACCGGCACGGGTCTCGGAGCCGGTGCGCTCTTCTCCTTGCGCTCTTTCGGGACGCGGGAAACGGGAAACGTGGGGGACACCGCCCGCTGCGGCCGCTCGGCCTCCGCGGGCTTGGGCTTGACCGGCTTCTCCTTTTCCCGTTCCCCGATTCCCGTTTCCCGAGTTCTCAGCGCCACCAGCGGATGCCAGCCGACGGTCAGGAGCCCGAGCGCGGACAGCGCGAACAGGCCGATGAGCGTGCCGCCCGCGGTCCCGACCGCCTGATGCACGCCGTGTGCTAGAAACGCGGGGATCGTGCCCACGAGCTTTTGCGTGGAGCTCCAGGCGACGTAGTCCGCCGGCAGGCTCGTCGCCCCTCCCGTGACGGTCCCAATCCCGAACGGGAGGAGCAGAATGAGGCCCGCCCCGAGTGCTGCCGCCCGGCCCGCGGAGAGGCTCCCCAATCGCTCAAAGGCCGCGAGCGCCCATCCGACGCCCAGCACTGGCAGGAGCACGGATCCCGCGCCGAGGAGCCGCCACAGGCGCGAGCCGATGTGCTCGCCCCAGCTGCCTGTGATCGGGAGCCGGAGCAGCGTCAGTCCGAGGAACAGCCCGACGACGAGCGCGCCGATGCCGATCAGCTCGCGGCGCACTTTCGCATTCATGTGATGCGGCGGTCCGCGTAGGCGGGGACGACGCTGAACAGGTCGGCGCGGGCGGCAAACCCGACGTCCGCGCTTAGGTCTACGTCGGCGAGCTGGCGCGCCGCCTCGGACTCCTCGAGCGCCTCCTCCCAGTTCGCAAACTCGGTCGTGAGGGCCGCGGCGGCCCGGGCCGCGTCGTTCAATGCGAGCTTGCGAATGCCCTTCTTGACCGCCTTGATGAGGCGTCCGGCGGTGTATGCGTCCTCGATCGCGAATTGCTTGTCACGACCGGCGCACACGATCACCAGGTCGCCGCGCCCGGCGAGCGCGGCCCGCGCCCGCTCGGCCAGGGCCTTGAAGTTCACCGGCGCGCCCACGAGCACCGGGTCGCCCCCCTGCGCCGCGACCAGCGCGGGCGTCCCGTTGGTGGTCGCGAGCACGATCGTCTTGCCGCCCACCGCCGCTGCGGTCATCTCGCGGGGGGAGTTCCCCAGGGCGAACCCCTCGATCTTCACGCTTTTCCGCTCACCGGCGAGCACCACGCCGTCCTTCTCGAGATTCGAGGCGAGCCGCACGGCTTCCTCCGAGGAGGCGGCGGGGATCACCGCTTTGGCCCCGTTCGCGAGCGCGGTGATCACGGTGGTCGTCGCACGGAGCGCGTCGATGACGACCACGCCCCGGCCGGCGAGATCCCCCGCGACGAGGCCGGCTGGCGTGAAGTGGACGTCGATTCTCATGTGGGCGTCTGGAGCAGTTGTGGCTCGCGCTCGAGGAACTTGGTGTCCACCCGACCGGCGACGAAGTCGGGATGGCGCATGACCCGACTGAGGAAGGGGATGGTCGTGGTCACGCCTTCTATGATAAACGAGTCGAGCGCCTGCCGCATACGGGCGAGCGCCTCCGTCCGGCTGTTGCCGTGCACGATCAGCTTGGCGAGCAGCGAGTCGTAGTACGGCGGCACGGTGTACCCGGCGTAGATGTGCGTGTCCACGCGTACCCCCGGTCCACCGGGTGGATGGTACACCGTGATGGTTCCGGGGCTCGGCTGAAAGTTCCGGGCCGGGTCCTCCGCGTTCACCCGGCACTCGATCGCGTGCCCGCGCAACCGGTGGCCATTCATCACGAACGAGAGGGGCTCCCCGGCCGCGACGCGGATCTGCTCCTTCACCAGGTCGAAGTTGGTCGTCATCTCGGTGACCGGGTGCTCCACCTGGATGCGCGTGTTCATCTCCATGAAATAGAAGGAGCCGTCTTCATCTAACAGGAATTCGATGGTCCCGGCGCCCACGTAGCCGATCGCCTCCGCGAGCCGGACCGCGGAATCGCCGATGTCCTGCCGGAGCGTCTGGTCCACGGCCAGGCTCGGGGCTTCCTCGATGAGCTTCTGGTGCCGCCGCTGGACCGAACAATCGCGCTCGCACAGGTGCATCACGCGCCCGTGCATGTCCCCCATCAACTGGATCTCGATGTGACGCGGCCGCGCGAGGTATTTCTCGAGGTAGACCTCGTCCGATCCGAACGCGGCGAGTGCCTCTTGCTTCGCCAGCGAGAACGCCTGGGGGTATTGCTCCTCGTCCTGCGCCACCCGCATCCCCTTCCCGCCCCCGCCCGCCGCCGCCTTGATGATCACTGGAAAGCCGATCTTCTGGGCGATCTTGAGCCCCGCCTCCGCGTCCTCCACCGGCCCGGGCGAGCCCGGAACCGTCGGCACCTTGTGCTTCTGCGCGAGCTTCCGCGCCGCCGCCTTGTCCCCCATCTGCCGGATCTGATCGCCCGTCGGACCCACGAACGTGATGTTCGACGTTCGCACGATGTCCGCGAACTCCGCGTTCTCGGCCAGGAACCCGTAGCCGGGATGAATGGCGTCCGCCCCCGTGATTTCGGCGGCCGCGATGATGCGGGGAATGTTGAGATAGCTGTCGCGTGAAGGCGCGCGGCCGATGCACACGTCGTCGTCGGCGAAGCGCGTGTGCAGGCTGTCGCGGTCGGCGTCCGAGTAGACGGCGACCGTCGCGATTCCCAGCTCCTTGCACGCACGGATCACCCGCAGGGCGATCTCCCCGCGGTTGGCGATCAGCACCTTCGTGAACATCAGGGTGTGATGTCGCCGCGCAGCCCAGCCGCGGCCGTCGCGCCGCCGAACGACTGGCTCTCGCCCGAGTCCACGCCGGATACCTTGAGGGCGAACTCGCTCGGGTTCGTGGCGAAAAAGATCGCGCTCTCGTAGCTGACCATCCCCTGCTGGTACCAGTGGAGCAGGGACTGATCGAAGCTCTGCATCCCGTACTGGACCGAGCCCTGCGCGATCAGGTCGGGAATGCTGAGGGATTTCGAGAGATCGCGCATGTTCTCCTGCACGGCCGCCGTGTTGATGAGCACTTCGGCCGCCGGTACGCGGCCCTTGCCGTCTTTCCGCGGCACCAGGCGGAGCGACACGATCCCGTGCAGCGCGGTCGACAGCAGGTGGCGGACCTCGTCGTGCTGATGCGGCGGGAAGAACGAGATCACGCGGTTGATCGTCTGCGTGGCGTCCGTCGTGTGCAGCGTCGAGAACACCAGGTGACCGGTGTCCGCCGCCTTCAGCGCCGTGTCCAGCGTCTCCATGTCGCGGATCTCGCCGATCAGCATCACGTCGGGCGCCTGCCGCAGCACGTGACGCAGCGCCGCGTTGAACGACAGCGTATCGTTCCCCACCTCCCGCTGCGAGATGTTGGCGAGATTGTCCCGATGCAGAAACTCGATCGGGTCCTCGATCGTGATGATGTTGACTCGCCGGTTGGTGTTGATGTGGTTGATCATCGCCGCGAGCGCCGTGGATTTCCCCGACCCCGTCACGCCCGTCACCAGCACCAGGCCACGGGGCCGCAGCGAGATCTCCTCGAGCACCAGCGGCAGATTGAGGTCCCGGATCGTCTTCACCTCGTACGGGATCGCCCGGAAGGCGAAGGCTACCGTGCCGCGCTGCTGGTACACGTTCGTCCGGAACCGGCCGACCCCCGGCACCCCGATCGCGAAGTCGGCCTCCTTGTGCTCGGCGAACTCCTTCACCTGGCGAGGTGTCATGATCTGCTCCGCCAGCGATTTCAGCTCTTCCGGCTTCAACGGGGTGCTGTCGAGCGCGAAGAGCTCACCGTTCACCCGAATCGTCGCCGGGCGGCCCACTTTGAGCAGCAGGTCCGAGGCGTTGCGCTGGACCATCTGCGTGATGGCCCCTTTGAAGTTGAAGGTCGCTTGGCCGGCGTGAGGCGCTTCAGGCATGGGGGTCCACCCGGAAAAGGGGCTGCCCGAACTCGACCGGCTGGGCGTTCTCCACCAGCACCTCGCGAACCACGCCGGCGACTTCGGACTCGATCTCGTTCATGATCTTCATGGCTTCGATGATGCAGACGACCTGTCCGGCAGCCACCCGGCTGCCGTTCTTCAGGTAGGGCTCCGCACCCGGCTCGGGCGCGGAATAGAACGTCCCCACCATAGGCGATTTGATCTCGACCAAGTGCGACGGCGCCGCTGCGGTCGTTCCAGTCCCCCCAACCCCCCCGGTCCCCGCTCCGGCTACGCCCCCCGGTGCACCGGGCGCGTGCCCTAACCCGGACGGCGGCCCCTGCCCCTGGGTGACCACGACCTGATGCCCTCCGCCTGTGTTCGAGGCGACGCCCGCCTTGGAGACTCGAATAGACGACCACGCCCCGAATAAACCCCGACGCACCTCGATGGCCCCCAGCTCCGGAGCCTCCTTCAGGATTTGCACGAGTTGCGCGATGATGTCGAGGTTCATGGTTCCGGGTATAGGGCGTCAGGGTCCTAAGTTACACGAGCTCCACGAGGTCCGTCAGCCCGTCAGAGAGCAGCTCCGCCCCGCGGCCGTCGGGCAGATGTACGTCGTCTTCGATGCGCACCCCGCCCTCGCCCGCGACGTAGACGCCGGGCTCGACGGTGACGACGGCGCCCGCCGGTAGCGGATCCGCGTTCGTCTTCGAGAGCCGCGGGGCCTCGTGCACCTCGAGGCCCAGCCCGTGGCCCAGCGAATGTCCGAAGGCCTCCTCGAAGCCGCGGGCGGCGATCGGCTCGCGCGCCAGGGCATCCGCCTCGCGTCCACTCATCCCCGCGCGCACCGCCGTTCGCGCCCGGCGCTGCGCGTCACGCACGAGCTCGTAGAGCACGCGCTGCGGCTCGCTCGCCCGCGCTCCCACCACCACCGTGCGTGTGATGTCCGCGCAGTAGCCGTCCACCTGAGCGCCGAAGTCCAGCAGCAGCCATTCTCCCACCGCCACCGTCCTGCGACTCGAGCGAGCGTGCGGCAGCGCGCTCCGTGGTCCGGATGCCACGATGGTCGCGAACGGATGACCTTCGCTCCCCCTTCGCCGCAATGCCCCCTCCAGCACCCCGGCGATGGCGAGCTCGGTCATGCCGGCGCGTACCTGCGCGAGGGTCTCACGGAGGGCGTCGCCCGCGAGCATGGCCGCGCTCCGGATCGCCGCCACTTCGCCTTCGTCCTTCGCCGCGCGCAGCCGCTCCACCAGGTCCGTGGTCGCGGTCCAGCACCATGCTCTGCCCGCCTGGGCAAGGCGCTCCGCGTCGTGGACGGAGAGCACGTGCGCCTCGTACCCCATCCGCTCCAGCGGCCCGAGCGTCGCGAGCTCCTTGAAGAACCGGTCCCAGACGCTGGTGCCGTCGACCTCGATGCGCGCGACGGCGCCCGCCTCTGCGCGAGCCTGCTCATCGTACCGAAAGTCCGTCACGAGGAGGACGTCGCCGCGCGTGACCGCGACCAAGGCCGCCGAGCCCGAAAATCCCGTCAGGTAGCGGACGTTGGCGCGTGACGAAACGAGTAGACCGTCCAGCGCCTCTGCGTCAAGCGACCGGATCAGCGCGTCGTGTCGCGCGCGCCGCCGGTCAGGTGCCATGGCGGGCCTGGAGATAGCCGACCAGGCCCTCGAGTCCCAGCCTGTAGCTCTCGGCGCCGAATCCCGTCACCACCCCCACGGCGGCGTCGGCGAGCAGCGAGCGGCGGCGCTCCGGCTCGCGCGCGAAAATATTGGACAGGTGCACCTCCACAAAGGGCACCCGGACCGCCAGCAGCGCGTCGCGCACGGCGAGACTCGTGTGGGTGAACGCTGCCGCATTGATCACGAGCCCGTCCGCCTTGCCCTGGAGACGTTGAATGGCGTCCACGAGCTCCCCCTCGTGGTTCGTCTGGGTCCACGAGACCTCGACACCGAGGGTCCGCCCCTGCGCCCGCGTGCGCGTCTCGATCTCCGCCAGCGTCGTGCGTCCGTACAGCTCCGGTTCGCGTTCGCCCAGCAGATTCAGATTGGGGCCGTTCAGCACGGCGATGTACACTATGACTTGAGGCCCCGGAGCCAGGCCTGAAACTGATCCAGATCGCTCTCGTCTTCCATCGGGGGCATGCCCTTCCCACCGGACGGGCGGGCGGGCGGGATCTCTGGCGACCCGCCGGCGGGCGGCGACCCCCCTCCCCCCGCAGGCGTGGGGCTGAAGAACTGATCGAAGGAGAACCCACCGCTCTGCGTGGCCGGCGGCGGAGCCGGCTCGGCGGCCGGCGCGTCCGCCGCGGGCAGCGAGCGCCGAGGGCCTTCGTCTCCGAACACCTGGTCGAGCGAAATGCCCTCCGCCGCGGGTCGCGTCGCCTCCCCTGGCGCGATCACGCCCGGCTCCGTTTCGGAATCGGGCGGCACGACGGCGAACGCACGCTCGAGCGGGGAGCGGCCACCGGACCGAGGTGCCTCGGGGGCCGGAGCGCCCGGTCGGCTGGCCAGGATCCGCTTTAAGAAGGCCTGCACGGTTTCGCCCGCTCCCCCCCGCCCCGCACCCCATCTTCCGCCTGGCGCGAGCGACTCGACTCGCGCCCGCAACCGCGCATCCGTCGGACGCTGGGCCAAGAGCGCCCGATACACACGCAGCGCGTCCTCTTGATGCCCTTGCCGTAAGTACAACTCCGCCATCGTCTCCGTGAGCACGGGTTCCGCGCGCGACAGCGCGGCCGTGTCTGCCGCGCCGTCATCGTCGGACAGTGCGACCGCCGCCGGCGGCGAGGGCGGTGGTGGGGGCGCTGGGGGGGGCGGGGGCAGGGGCGGGGGCGGGGGTGCGGGCCGGATTGGCGCCGCTGCCGCCGGCGTGGGTGCCCGCGCAACGTCAGAAACGAATGGTGCCGGGGCGGGCACCGTCTCCGGGGCTTCGTCCGGCATGATGAGTGGGAGGTCGATCTTTGCGAAGCCCTCTTCGAGCTCCTCCTCGACGGGCCGTGTGAAGCTCCCGCCCTCGTACTGCGTGTGCGCCAGTCCCTCGACCACCAAGTCTTGAGGCTTGAGCTCCACCTCTTCCTGTACTTCAATCCCATCCGCCTTGGCTGCATCGTGCGCGACGGCATTGAAGTCGATCGTACCGTCAAACGTCTCGATGTCCGACGGAGTGCCCTTCACATCGAGCGTGGGCGACGTGGGGGCGTCGGATGCGTGCTCGACCACGAAATCGGGCCGCGCGCCTGGCGCCGGGGGCGCGGGGGGCGCGGGGGGCGGGGGGGGCGGGGGGGGCGCGGGCGACACAGTGGCGCGCGACGGCGAGACTGCGCGCTGAGGCCCGGACGGTGGCCGGGCCGGTGCCGGACGTGGCGTGGGTCGCGCCGCGGTCCGCACGGTCTCGGCCACGAGCCGCACCACCGGCTCCGCGCTCTTCGGAGCCGCTGTCGGGGTCGCTACGTGGGTTGCGGGCTGCGCCGCCTTCACCTTAGCTCGTGCTAGCGCTTCAGCCGCATCGCCATTCATGGGGTCGGCGGCGAGGAGCCGCCCCAGCCACTCGACGGCCTGGTCGAAACGTCCGCCGCGCTCCGCGATCTCGGCAAGGATCTTGAGGGCGAGGACGTTCTCGGGATCCAGCGCCAGCACCCTCTGGAACACCTCGGACGCGCGCGCGTCGTTTTTTTGATCGATCAGGCAGCGCGCGTGCACGATGTGCGCGCTGACGTAGTCGGGGTGGAGCTCGAGACCGGCCTGGCACAGCTCGAGCGCTCTATCTAGTTCTCCCGCTTTACGATAGGCGTCTGCTAGGGGTGCAAAATTCCGCCCCTTGGGGTTTTCGGCCCACCGCTTTTCGAGCTTCTCTATTTCGCTGGTGTAGGCCACGGCCTAAGTAGTTGGGAGAATTGAACGAAGATAGTGTTTGCTCGGTCGCGCTGTCAATCGGAATTGGAGCGCCCGGCTTGAGTTTGTGCATTGTCCTGCTTAGACTTATGCCCCCTCTCACCCGCTCCGCTCGGAGTTTTTGTAGCCATGATGCGCTCGATGCGCGCGATTACGAAGCCGGTCTTTTGGGTCGTCGCGGTCACCTTCATCGGTTGGATGGCATACGGCCAGGTGCAGGACTTTGTGCAGGGCGGCAAGGACGTCGTCCTCAAGGTCGATGGCGCCGTGGTCCGCCAGCAGCCGTTTCAGCAACAGTATCAGGCGGCGCTCGAGCAATATCGTCGGCAGCAGGGCGGCGGTCGCCTGTCGCGCGAAGACGAGCAGCAGATTCAGAATCGCGTAGCCGACCAGTTCATCCAGAACATCCTGCTCGACCGCGCGTACCGGCGTCTCGGCATCGCGATCTCCGACGAAGAAATCATCGAGGCCGCGCGGAGCTCACCCCCGCCACAGATTCTGGATCAGGTGATGCAGGACCCGACCTTCCAGACCGACGGCCGGTTCGATATCACCAAGTGGCAACGCTACCTCTCCACCGCAGGACCGGAATTCCAGACGCAGGTCGAGCAGCTCTACCGGGAGTATCTGCCCCAGCGCAAGCTGCAGGACTATCTGACGGCGGACATTTACGTCTCGGACGCGAAGCTGTGGCGTATCTGGCGCGACCAGCACGAATCGGTCACCGTCGCGTTGCTCGCGATCCGACCCGAGGACATCCCTGACTCCCTGGCACCCGTGTCGGAGGCGGAGCTGCAGCGCTACTACGCGGCTCATCAGAGTGAGCTCAAGCGCCCCGCGGCCGCCTGGCTCAGCTATCTCATGATTCCGCGCGTCCCCGACGGTGCCGATAGCGCGACTGCGCGGGCGCACGTCAACGCCCTGCGGGCCGAAATCGCCAGCGGCAAAGCCAAGTTTGAAGACGCGGCCAAGCGGGAGTCAGCGGACTCGGGGAGCGCCGCGCGTGGCGGAGATCTCGGATGGGTCAAGCGCGACAACCCGGGATTCGTCCCGCCCTTCGCCGCGGCGCTGCGCCGTCTCGGCCCCGGCGTGCTCAGCGAGCCCGTGCTCACGCAGTTCGGCTATCATCTGATTCGCGTCGATGCCGTGAAGGGCGATTCGGTACACGTGCGGCACATCCTCATCCCGATCGCGCTCCAGGGCAAGCACCTCGACGCCGTCGATGCGCGCACCGACACGCTCGACCGGCTGGCAGCGGAGCAGTCCGTCGGTTCGCGGATCGACAGCGCAGCGCGCGAACTGCATCTGCCGATCGCCCACACACCGAAGCTGACCCAGGGTGAGGGACTTTCGCTCGACGGCCGCCCGGTCCCCGACGTGAGCGTCTGGGCGTTCGAAGGTCGCGTCCCGGGCGAGACGAGCCCCGTGATCGACGGAGACCGGGCGAGCTACGTCTTCCGGATCGACTCGCTCCAGGCGGATGGCGTGCCCCCACTGGACCAGATCCGAGCGCGTGTGGTCGCGGCGGTGCGCTACGAGAAGAAGAAAGCCCTCGCCCGCGACCGGGCGGTGCAGGTCGCGGCGGCGCTCCGTAATGCGAATGATCTGATCACGGCGGGTCGGGCGATGGGATACCCCGTGGAGCGGCTGGGACCGTTCAGCCGGGTGACCGCCCCGTCCCACTTCGTGCGCAACCCGACCGCGCTGGGCGCGGCGTTCGGCTTGCAGCCCGGGGAGAAGAGCGGTGTGGTCACGGGTGACGCCGGCAGCTTCCTGCTACAGGTCCTCGACCGCAAGAGCGCGGATTCGAGCGCCTGGTTCAAGCAGCGCGCGCAGCAACGCGAGGCGCTCATGCGGCCGCTCGTCCAGGCGCGCGTGCAGCAGTACCTCGCCGCGCTGCGAGCAGACGCGAAAATCGTCGACCGCCGGAACGAGCTCTATCGCCCGGCGGCGGGTGGCGGCACCTAGTCGCTCAGGCGCTTCGGATCGCCGCTCGAGGAGAGCGGACCGGAGCTGGTGGGAGGCTGGACGTTGCGCGGCGGAGGGGAGATATCATCGCTCGTGGCGTCCTTCAGGCTGCGCTTAAACTCCTTGATCCCCTGCCCCAGCGAGGATCCGATCTCCGGGATCCGCTTCGCGCCGAACACCAGCACCAGCACGAGCAGCAGAATCAAGATGTGACTGAACGACAAGTCCCCGAACATAGCGCGCCTCGCTTCAAAAGATCGATCGCGCGACGTAGTACGCGATCGCCACACCAACGAGCGCCAGCAACGACACGTCGAATCCGATCGGCCCGAGCGTGATCGACACCACCAGGAGGTCCATGTGGACCGGTCCGAGCGTGGGGGTCACCGCCCAGGTAAAGATCTCCTTCGCCGGTCCCTGCGGCAGAAACCGCCGCAGCAGCGAGTGGACGAACCCGCCGAGCACGAAGCCCGCTGCCAGCACTCCGAAGTAAAATAGCGGCCTGCGCGGGCCTTGCGCCACGGGCTAGCTGCGCCGCTCCACGGCGTACGCGATGCTGTCGCGCAGGGCGTCGCGCGCGGCGGAGGGCGGCAGGACGTCGAGCTGCGCCTCGGCCTGCTGGGCCAGCTCGAGCGCGCGGCGGCGCGCATAGTCCAGGCCCCCGCGCGCCGCGACCAGCCGGATCACATCGGCCACCAGCCCATCGTCGGGCGTCGGGGCCGCCATCAGCTCCCCCACCCGCCGCCGTTCGGCGGCAGTCATGGCGTCGAGCGCCGCGATGAGCGGCAGTGTGACCTTGTGCTCCCGCAAGTCCAGGCCTGAGGGCTTCCCCGTCACCGCTTCCGCTTCCGTGTAGTCGAGCAGGTCGTCGGCGATCTGAAACGCCATACCGAGCTGCATGCCGAACCGCGCGAGCGCGTCGCGTTGCGCGGGGGCCGCGCGTAACGCGCCGACCTCGCAGGCGCCGGACAGGAGGGAGGCGGTCTTCGCGCGGATGAGCTGATCATACTGCGTCTCACCGTACGCCAGCTTGTCGTGTGCCTCGAGCTGACGCATCTCGCCGATCGTCATTTCGTTGGTCACGCGGGCGAACACCCGCAAGGGCTCGAGATCGTCGAGCTCCACCAGCTCGATGATGGCGCGCGAGTAGAGGTAGTCGCCCATGATCACCGCGATTTGATGCGAGAACAGCGCGTTGATGGTGGGCAGTCCCCGCCGCAGGGCGGAGTGGTCAACCGAGTCATCATGGACCAGTGTCGCCAGATGAATCAGCTCGACCACCGCGGCGAGCGTCACGGCGCGAGGATCGTCCGATCCGCTCGCCTGATTCGACAGCAAGAGCAAGGTGGGCCGGAACAGCTTGCCCTTCATGTGAATCAGGTGTTCGTTCACTTCGGCGATGAGCGGAAAATCCGCGGCGATGATGCGCTGCAGCTCCGTGACCACCCTCGCGAGCTCGGCTGCCACCGGGCGTTGCAGCTCCCGCAGCGCGATCGGCGCGACCTGTTGGCTCATCTCACTTCGCCTTGGCCAATGCCTTGGTTCGCTCGCCGACGTCTCGGAACCGGATATCGACCGCGAATACGCGGCCGTACAGCTCGCGGGCCTCGACCTTCTTGCCCTGCTCCTCCAGCGCCCGGCCGAGCCAGTAGAGGATGCCCAGGCGCTCCTGATCACCCGAGGCCGGTAGCTCGAGCGCCCGCCGCAGGATCGACTCTGCGACCACGTAGGCGCCCTTTTCGATAAAGCACACGCCCACCGCCTCCGAGCTGCGCAGCTTGCCCTCCGGCGCCCGCAACGCCTTTTGCAGCTCCGCGATGGCCTCGTCCAACAACCCCATTTCCTTGAAGGCCACCCCGAGATCGTAGTGCGACTGGAAATCAGCCTCGTCGATGTTCTCGTCGATGCCCTGCTTGAAGCGCGCCAGCATCTCCTGGAAGTCCTTCTCCTCGTCCCCGGTCGGCTCCTCGTCGGCGACCTTCATGCGCGTGTCGCGCTCTGGCAGATCATCGGCCAGGATCATCGCGCCCAGATCGACGAACTCACCATCCTCGGAGGCCTCGTCGCGCACTTTCATCTTCGCGTCCCGCGGGGCGGTGCGCGCCTCGGTATCCCGCGCCTTGGCCTTCGGCCGCGCCGCCGGCTGGGGCGACGGCGGCGCGACCACCGGCGCGAGCATGGCCAGCGCGGCTTGCGCGCGGGCGTTGCCGGCATCGTGCTCCGACACGCGGTGATAAACGGCGCGGGCCTTGTCCGGCAGGTCGCTCCGCAGTAAGGTGTCCGCTAGCTCGAGATACGCGTCGATGAGCATCGCCTTGTCGCTGAGCTTGAATGCGAACTCCACGTGTTTCTGGCGGTGCCGCACGCTGTTGGGGTCGAGGCGCAGGATCTCGTCCACCAGATCACGCGCGTGGGGCAGATTGCCGCGATTCTCGAACCCCGTCGTGGCGAAGTCGAGCTCCTCGATGCCGCGCTCCCGCTCCCCCGACTCGATTAGCGCTTCGCCCAGCGCCTGGTGGGCCTCGGGATCGTCCGGGTCGTCCGCCACGCGGGCCTCGAGGTCCTCGATCGTGGGCTTTGCCGGTGCCGCCTCGATATTGTCGAAGACCAACGACCCCGTCTCGTCGCCTTGATTCACCACGCCGTCCAGGCCCAAATCGATCGCCGCCGACCGCCGCCCTGACGTCGTGATCGACGTGTCATCCTCTGTTTGGATGAATCCCGGCGGTGCGGCCGCCGTCGTCGGAGCGTCGTCCATGGCCAGGGGTTCATCGTCGATGTCGTGGCCGGCGGCCGCACCCTCCTCCTCGGTATCGAAGTCGGGTTCGAGCTCGAGCGGCGGCACCTCCACGAGCGTCTTCCGGCGCGGCGGCCCGGCGGCGGGCGGCGGAGCGGGAGGGGCGCCCGGACGCTTCGGGATGACGGGCTTCACCTTCGCGGGCTCCAGGCGCGGCGGCTGCCCGCCAGGAGTCGGCGATACCACCCCGCCGGGCCTTTTGGGCACCACCGGCGCGACGCGCCCGGGCGCGGCTCTGACCGGGGGCGCCACCACCTTCGGTGCCTCGATCTCGATTTCGTCCTCGAGCAGTGGCTCGAACTCCCCTTCGTGCGCTGCGGGACTCTCTTCCTCGGCGATGGTCGGCTCGAATTCCGCCGGTGGAGGAATCTCGTCCGGGCTGACTTCGTCCTGGAGCGACGGGACATCCCCTGCTTCCCGCCGAATGTCGCCGAACTCCGCGCTGGTCGTCTCGAACCCCTCGAGCACGCTCGCACCGCTGGTGGTCTCGAGTCCTTCCACCAGACTCGTGGTCTCGATTTCGAGCGAGGTATCGGGCTCGGCCGTCACGGGCTCGACCAGGCTTTCCCCGATCGGTGCCGGCTCGGCGGGCGGGGCGGGCGGGGCGGGCGGGGCGGGCGGGGCCGGCGCCGGCTTCGGTGCGGGCACAACTCGGCCGCCGGGACGGTCCTTGGTCGCCGGTGGCGCGTCTACATCGAGGAATACGAGGCTCGACGACTTCCGTTTGCCCGACTTCAACAAGTCCGGCACCGCTGGCGGCGGCGCTTTCGGCGGCACGGAGGCCGCCCCTCCGCCCACGACTGAGCGACGCTCCGGTGCGCCATACATGCGGAGGTGCTCTTCCAGCGTTTCGCGAAGGTGCGCGCCCTCCGGCGAGAGGTCCGCCAGCTCCTTCAGGGCGGCGAACGCGTGCTGGATCTTCCCGGCTTTATGCATCCGCTCCGCGTATTCGGCGAAGTTCTGCTTCGCCTCCGCCATGAAGCCCTTGGACGCGTAGAGCTTCGCCAGCTTCAGGTAGGTCGTCTGTCGCCCCGGCGCGTTGCGCAGCACCTTGTTGCACATCGCGATGGCGTTGTTGTGGAACCCGAGCTCCGCGTACTTGTCCACCGCGCGGTCATAATAATCAGCGGCCAGCGCGGGATCCTTGACCTTCAGGTAGAGGTCCCCGATGCGATTGAAGACAGAGAGATCGGGGTTGGGGTCCCCCTCCTCTTCCTGCCCCTTGAGAACGTCAAGCCAAGCCTCGATGGCCCCTTTGGGGTCCTTCCCCTCGAGGGTGCGAGCCTTCTCCTTGAGCTTCTCAAGCCTCGACATGGAGACCTAAAGATACGGGCGCCTTGGGGAGCGGACAAGCGGAACCTCCTGTCCAGACGGCGGTTACGAGGTTCTCACCCATCCAATAGGCCACTTCCCGCCAGTCCGACACGTCGCACGTCACGAGATCCGCGCGAAAGCCGGGGGCAAGTTGGCCGCGGTCGGCCGCCAGGCCGAGCGCCGCCGCCGCGTTGACCGTGACCGCGGTCACTGCCTCCGAATGGCGCAGCCCGAGCTGCGAGACGCCGAGGGCCATCACCAGCGGCAGGCTGACGGTCGGGGACGAGCCCGGATTGAAATCCGTCGCGAGTGCCACCGCGGCTCCTGCTTCCACAAGACGGCGAGCGGGTGCCTGGTGGCGCTTGCCGAGGAATACCATCGTCGCCGGGAGAAGCACCGCGACCGTGTTACTCGCCGCGAGGGCGCGAATCCCGCTCTCGGAAATCCCGGCGAGATGATCCGCCGACAGCGCCTCGAGACTCGCCGCGAGCTCGGCTCCGCCGGACCCTTCCAGCTCGTCCGCATGAAGCTTGACGGCCAGACCGTGTCGCCGTGCGGCCGTGAGAATCACACGGGCTTCAGCCACATCGAACACGCCGGGCTCGCAGAACACATCACACGCGACGGCCAACTGCTCGCGCGCTACGGTGGGGATCATGTCGTCGCACAGCAGCCGGACGTAGTCCGCGCGCCGGTCGCGAAACTCCGGCGGGACTTCGTGGGCTCCCAGGAAGGTGGGCACGAGCGCGGCGCGTTCGGTGGATGCCAGCTCGCGGACGACGCGGAGCTGCTTCAACTCTGCCGCCGGGTCGAGCCCGTACCCTGACTTCACTTCGATGGTCGTGGTGCCGTGCGCCAGGAGCGCCCGCAGGCGCGCGCGCGTGAGATCCACTAACTCGCGCTCGCTGCGCGCCCGCACGTCCCGTACTGATTGGAGGATGCCTCCGCCCCGGGCGGCAATCGTCTTGTAGTCTTCGCCGAGCGCCCGGCGCTCGTGGTCCTCGAGTCGCGGGGCGCCGAACACCGCATGCGTATGGCAGTCAATGAAGCCGGGGAACACGACGCCTCGGACTTCCTCCACGACCGCCCCCGCCCCCGGCGCCGCCCGCGCGTGGTCGTCCCGCAGTGCCGCGTACGGCCCCACCGCCCGAATGCGCCGTCCCTCGACGAGCACGGCGCCGTTGCGCAGCACATCGACCGATCCCAGCTCCTGGCCCCGGCGGGCCCGGGCGGGGCCGCGGCAGGTGACGATCTGCCGCGCGCCGACGAGGAGCGTGCTCAGTCGCCCGTCTCCCGCATCGGAAGGCGGATCGCGTGCCGGCGCGCGGCCGAGAGCGCTTCGGGATAGCCCGCGTCCGCGTGGCGCGCGACGCCGATGCCCGGATCGTTCGTCAACACGCGCTCAAGGCGCCGCCCAGCGGAGGCCGAGCCATCCGCTACGCTCACCTGCCCGGCGTGCAGCGAGTTGCCGATCCCTACGCCGCCGCCGTGGTGGAAGGACACCCACCCGGCACCGGACGCCGTGTTGAGCAGCGCGTTCAGGATCGCCCAATCGGCGATCGCGTCGGACCCGTCCTTCATCGCTTCCGTCTCACGGAATGGCGACGCGACGGAGCCGGTGTCCAGATGATCCCGCCCGATGACGACCGGCGCACTGACCTCGCCCCGCTTGACGAGGTCGTTCAGCGCGCACCCGAACCGTGCACGCTCACCCTGGCCCAGCCAACAGATCCTCGCTGGAAGTCCCTGGAACGCCACGCGCTCCTGCGCAAGCCGAATCCAGCGCTGGAGGTGCTCATCCTCCGGGAAGAGCTCCGCCACGAGGCGGTCGGTGCGGTGCAGGTCCTTTCGGTCTCCCGACAGCGCCACCCAGCGGAACGGCCCCTTCCCTTCACAGAACAGCGGCCGGATGTACTCCGGAACGAATCCCGGAATCTCGAACGCGTCGGTGACCCCGGCGTCCTTTGCCTGGGCTCGGATGTTGTTGCCGTAGTCGAACGCCACCGCTCCGCTCCGCTTGAGCGCGAGCATCGCCTGGACGTGGGTCACGATGCTCGCGACCGCACGCCGCAGGTATTCCTCGGGTGCCGTCCGCCGCAGCACGCCCGCTTGCGCCACGTCGAGCCCCGCCGGGATGTAGCCGTTCAGGGGGTCGTGCGCCGAGGTCTGATCCGTGAGCGCATCCGGGACGAACCCACGCCGCGCGAGCCCGGGCAGGATGTCGGCGCAGTTTCCGATCAGCCCCACCGACAGGGCCTTGCCCGTGCGCTTGGCGTCGTTGCACCAGGCCAGCGCTTCGTCGAGCGACGCGGTGGCGCGGTCGAGGTAGCGCGTCTCGAGCCGGCGCTGCACGCGGGCCGGGTCCACCTCCACGGCGAGGCAGACCCCGTCGTTCATCGTGGCGGCGAGCGGCTGTGCACCGCCCATGCCACCGAGTCCGCCGGTGACCACGATCCGCCCGCGCATCGATCCACCGAAGTGGCGTCGCGCCACGGCCCCGAACGTTTCGTAGGTGCCCTGCAGAATGCCCTGCGTGCCGATATAGATCCACGAGCCAGCCGTCATTTGGCCGTACATGATCAGGCCCTGGCGCTCGAGCTCACGGAACACGTCCCAGGTGGCCCATCGCGGCACCAGGTTCGCGTTCGCGATCAACACGCGTGGTGCGTCGGGATGCGTCGCGAACACGCCGACGGGCTTCCCGGACTGCACGAGCAGCGTCTCGTCGTCGCCCAGGGTGAGGAGCGTGCGACAGATCGCGTCGAACGCGGGCCAGTCGCGCGCCGCCTTGCCCGTCCCCCCGTACACGACGAGGTCCTGCGGGCGCTCCGCCACGTCGGGATCGAGGTTGTTCATGAGCATGCGGAGCGCCGCTTCCTGAATCCATCCCTTGCAGCTCTTCGTCGTACCGCGCGGCGCCTGCACGGTTCTGGGCCCGGTCACGGCGCCTCGCCTGGCGCATCCGGGTCGAACGCGCCGTCCCGAACGCCGGCGGCTACCCGCTCGATGTCGGCAGTGAACGGCCGGTCGCCGTCGAGGGCGGGGACGGCCTTGCGGATCGCGGCGAAGGTCCGCGCCACGCCGCGCCCGGGCGTCAGCGGTTTGAGGAATTCGAGTCCCTGCGCACCGGCCATGAGCTCGACGGCCACGACGCGCGCCGCGTTGGCCAGCGTCCGCCCCGCTTTCCATGCCGCCGTCATGCCCATTGGGACGACGTCTTCCTGGTTGCCTTCCGTAGGCACCGATTGGACGCTGGCGGGCGTGGCGAGGATCCGGCATTCCGCCACCAGCGCGGCAGCCACGATCTGCGGCGTCATGAATCCGGACTCGATCCCGGGTTGGCGAGCCAGGAACGGGGGCAGGCCGGACGACAGGTCGGGATTGACGATGCGCTCCAGCCGGCGCTCCGCGAGGCCGGCCAGCGTCGCGAGGGCGATCGCCATGACGTCGAGCGCCAGTGCGATCGGCTGCCCGTGGAAATTGCCGCCGGAAATCACGTCGCCATCGAACACCAGTGGGTTGTCCGTCGCGGCATTGAGCTCCGTGACCACCAATCGCTCGGCGAATCCGAGCGCCTCGCCCACCGCGCCGAGCACCTGAGGGGTGCACCGGAGCGAGTACGCGTCCTGCACGCGCGGGTCGCCCTCCCGGTGCGACTCGCGGATCGCCGAGTCGGCGAGGAGCCCGCGCAACAGCGCCGCGGAGCGCTGCTGGAATGGATAGGGGCGCGCGTCGTGGATTCTGGCGTCGAACGGAGCGGGCGTGCCCCGCACCGCCTCGAGGCTCATCGCGGCCGCCGCGTGGGCGGTGCGCCACAGGATCCAGGCATCGTGCACGAGGAGCGCCGCGATCCCCGTCTGCGCCTGCGTGCCGTTCACGAACGCCAGCCCTTCTTTCGGCTCGAGCGTGATCGGCTGCAGCCCCTTCCCCCGGAGCGTTGCGCCCTCTTCTTCCTCACCGATCAGGGCGAGCGCGAGATGCGCGAGCGGCGCCAGGTCGCCCGACGCGCCGACGCTCCCCTGCGACGGGACGCGCGGGTGCGCCCCCGCATTCAACATCGCAACAATCAGCGCGGGCAGATCGGGTCGCACCCCGCTCGTCCCCCGCACCAGGACGTTCGCCCGCAGGACCATCATCGCCCGCACGGCGTCGCGGGGCAGCGGCTCCCCGACGCCCGATGCGTGACTGCGGATCAGGTTACGCTGGAGCTCCCGCGCCTGCTCCGGCTTGATGCGGACGTGGGCCAGCTTCCCGAAGCCGGTATTGACCCCGTAGATCGTGTCGCCGCGCGCCACCGCCGCTTCGACCGTGCGCCGCGACGCCGTCACGGCGGCGAGCGCTTGCGGGGCGATCGCGACGGGCACATCGCGGCGGGCGACTGCGACGACGTCCGCGATGGAAAGGGAGTGGCCGTCTAGGGTCACGGGGGCTGGCATGCGAGAGGAAGCTACGTGCAAGAGCGGTGAGACGCCAAGCTTCCAGCGGACAGCGCAGTTCCAAGACGCCAAGGCGCAAGCGGTTGACAGAAGCAGAATGGCCAGGAGGAGTTCCCCTGGCCACTCGCACCTATGAACCGCTACCGGCGTGCGGCTGTTAACGCTACGGCGAGACTGCCACCCGCTTCCCGGTCAGTCCCGGCCCCTTCAGAAACAACAACTCCGGATTCCCGGGATCGGTCTGCACGCTCCAGTCGAAGATCACGTACTGCCGGCTGACCGCGGTGACGCGGAGTGCCGCATAGTGGTACTGCCCGCCTTCGAGTCGCTGGAACACGTAACCGTAGCCCGGGACGGCCTCGATCGTATCCCGTGTGTAGCCCGTCGCGGGGGCGAAGTCGATCGACGTGAGGTCGGCCACCGGCGAGGTCGAATAGAGTTGCATCGAGTCACCGGCAAATTTGGGGGCGATCCACAGCGACGAGTCGCTCGGTTGTAGGTAGATCGAGAAATCGATGTCGGTTCGGGTCCCGTCCTGAACCAGGCCCAGCTCCCCGGGGTCGCCGTACCCGTTTCCGTTGAGGTCCGACCAGAATCGAAACCCCGACTGCGGCGTGTTCACGCCGACCGCCCAGACGAGCACATTCCGCGCGTCGGGCCGCGGGGTGTCCTGCCACAGCGGCGACCACTCGCTCTCCAGCCCGTCGGTACTGATGGCCGACGTGGCGAAGCAGCGCGGGACGCCGTTCGCGAGCTCCGCGGCGAGAAACACGTGCGACACGGTCGTGCCCTCGACCGCCCAAGTGGTCCCGCATACGCCGTGGTCGAGATCGTAGCTCGTGCTGTAGATACGGTAGTTGGAGAACCGGGTCGGGTCGTTCAAGAAGGCGTTGTCGGCCCAGTCGAGAAAAATGGCGCTGTCGAGCGAAATCGAGCTGATACTGGCAGGCGCTTCGAGCGGCAGCGCCGGATTGGCGACCGTGTTTTGCTGGCAAGCGACGGCGACGACGCTGCCGGCGACCAGCAGAAAGCGAGGCAAGAACCGCATGGGATCCTCGAGGCTCCGGGGTCGCCCGCCGCCAAAGCACGCAGCGTGCCGGGACGCAACTCGCTAGCGGCCGGATACTTGCGATCGCGGACACCAGGCCCGGTGTCACCTAGGGGGGACGACTACTGCGTGAACGATTGCTGCTCGTAGTTGAACTTGATGTCCGGCTGGTCGAGCAGGGACACGTAGAAGCTGAAGGCGAAATTGCCGTTCGGGCTCTTCGAAAAGGAGAAGCTCGCGTGCCAGCGGTGCAGGTCGCGCTGCAGGCTGATCACGTGCAGGCCGAACTGTCGCGCGATGAAATCGTATTGCGAGGTCCAGTTCGCTGACCATTTGGCGGTCGGCTGGAACGAGAGGTTCAGCCCTGCCTGCCGCTGTTCGCCGCTACCCGGGAGCACGGTCGTGCCCGGGAGGGGAGCCACGGGGCGGGCTCGCGATTCCGTGTAATTGATCGAGAGATTGAACCCCGGCCCCGCGCCGCCCCCGGGAACCGCTCCCGGCCCGACGAACGCCTTCGGCCCGAACGCATTCGGCGGCGCCCCCCCCGCCGGCTGAGGCTCGGTGCCCGTCGGCGGTGTGGGAGGCTGGGACTGCGGACCAGTCGGCTTACCCAGGCCGAACAGGCTGCCGATTCCATGGATGGTGGCCGGAGAGATGGAAAAGTTTGCCGAGACGCTCGTGAGGAAGGGATCGAACTTCGCCGTGTCGGTGCCGACCTGGCCGTTCCACAGGTCGTGGGTGACGCTGAGGCTGAACCCCGGCAACAGGTCCGACGCGAAGCTGTTGCTGAGCGTCTGCGTCTGCCACCCAGTGTGGCCGGGCTGCTTGGCCTGCTCGAAGTTGTACTGAATCGAGCTCGTGTTGATGGACAAGAGGCGGATCTTCCGGGCCGCCGCCTGCGTGGTCGTGTCGCCGGCGGGCGGTTTCAACTTCGCTTCGAAGTTCTGCGAGAGCCCGAGGCTGATGGTCTGCTGCGGGTCACTGCCCGAGTTCAGGAGTTGGTGCGCCGGGTCGATGGCGTTGCGGTACGCCTCGGACACGGTCGCACCGGGGGCATAGGCATAGCTCACGATCGGGGAGAAGGAATGGCGGATGCGCGCGATCGGTCCGAACCCGGGGAAGAACCCGAAGAACGTCGGCGTGACGCTGGCGCTGAACTGGAGCCGCTTCCCCTGCTGCACGAAATCGCCGTTGGTGAACTGGTTGCGGATCATGTACGGGCCCGCCGATGTCTGATTTACGATCGCGATGCCGGGTTGGACCTTCCAGGTGCTGGAGAAGAACGACGGCAGATTGATCCCGGTCTGCCAGTCGAGGGTGGTACTGAACGTCTGGTTGAACAGCACACGTCGCCGCCCGCCCTGGACAGTCGTGTCGGGGATATCGATCTCCTGGCGTGCGTTACTGATCACGTCGTTCACGGCAAAACTGTTGGACCAGTTCCAGGAGCCGATGCGCAGCGGCGTCTGAAAGCCCATCGATGTCTGCCGGCTGTCGGCAAACAGGGCCAGCGTGTCCAGGGCTCCACCGGTCCCCGGCACCACGAACGGCGTGGGTCCCTGATGGAAGCTCTGTATGTTTTGGAACGAAAACCCCGGGGACCACGTGATGGCCGTGCCGATGTTCACCGGAGACGGCGTGAGGCTGACGGACGGGAGCGTCTGCGAGATGAGACCGCTGCCGATTTCCTGACTCCGATTGCCGCCGATGTTCAGCGTGCCCCAATCGAACTGCTTGATGAAAGTCAGGGCCGAGTGCAGGCTCGCGGCGGCGAGATACGGGTTGACGGTGTTGGTTTGAATCACGCTGGTGTTGCTCGCGTAATCGATGTTCGCGTTGAAGCGGGTCCGCGACGAGAAGCTCTGTTGATGCTGCCAGCCGAGACGGATCGAGCTGCTCGACGCGTCGAGCTGAGCATACCGCTCGAACGAAAGGCCCCCGTTGATGAAGCGGTCCAGCCAGCGGTACCGGGTTTGCGCCCGGTACGCGAAGTACCGGCCCGCGTACCAGTCTCCCGATGCCAGAAAGTCCAGGTAGTCGTTGACGACGATGTAGTAGCCGAAGTTCGACAAATGCCGTTGGTAGCTGCGGACGGGGCGCACGATGTCGTTCAAGCCGAAGCGCGGCACGAGAATCCCGCTCCGCCGCCCTTTCCGGACGTCCTGGAAAATGAACGGCAGCCACAGAATCGGGACGTCGCGGACGTACAGCACGGCCGGGCGGCCCACCATCACGTTCTTGTTCAGCCACTTCATCTCACCGGTCGAAAAATGGTAGTCCGGCACGGGATTGTCGTCGGAGGTGACCTCGCTCTTCGCGCCGTACAGTCGGGTCGAGCCCGAGTCGACGGCGAGGTCGCCCCGGACGTACCAGCGCGCGGAGCCCTGTTGAAACGCGGTGAGCGCCTTGCTGACGGTCCCGCGTTTGACACAAGTGTCGTATTTCATGCCCTCGCCCACCATCACGGTCGCCTGGTCGAAAAGACGCGGATCCCCCACGGCGTCGAGGCGGCAGGTGCGTTGGCGATAGCGGATCGAATCCGACTCGAGCTTGGTCCCTTCGCGCTCGACGAGCGCCTCGCCGCGCAGATGCGTGATCTGGGTATCTCCTCCCTGCACCACCAGCGTGTCGGCCATGTACTTCGTCACCCGGAAACCCTTGAGTTTCAGGAGCGAGTCGATCACGGGGTCGGACGGCGGGAAGCTGCGGCTGGGCCCGGTCGGGAGCCCCAGCCGACGGGCAGTGGCGGTGTCGAGGGCGCGGGCCTGAGCCGATTCCGCCGGCGTACGCCGCAGCGTCGTGTCCGGCCGGACCGGCCGAACGGGCGTCTGCGCCTCGAGCGACCCCGCGACCGTGAAGAGCAACGCGGTCAGCCCGATCGCGCTCGCGGTGCTCGATCGCGCCCGGCGCCCGCGTCGTCGCTCGACCATCCAGGCGCACCAGATCCCGATCTCGTAGAGCAGCCAGAGCGGCACCATCATGAGCAGCATCGACACGGCGTCCGGCGGCGCCAGCAACGCGGCGGCCACCGCCGATATCACGACGGCGTACCGCCGGTTCCGCGCGAGGAACTGACTCGTGACGAGCCCCAGGGCCGCGAGGATCACGATCACCAGCGGCAGCTCCGTCACGAGCCCGAACGCGAGGATCAGCTGGCCGGCGAAGGCGAAATACTTATCCGCCGTGATGAGCGGGTCGAACACGCCCTGTTGAAAGCTCAGCAGGACGGCGAGCGCTCGGGGCAGCACCCAGAAATACGCCGCTGCGGCGCCGCCGAGAAACAGCAGGGCGCCGGCCGACAGCGCCGGCACGATCAGCCGCCGCTCCCGCGGATACAGGGCGGGTACGAGGAAGGCCCAGGCCTGGTACCCCACCACCGGCGAGCCGAGGACCAGGCCGACCGCGAACGCGAACTTCAGGGTGATGAAAAACGGATCGGTGGGGCTCGTGACCCGGAGCTTGCCGCCCGGGATCAGCGGCGCGATCGGCCGCGTGAGGAGGCCGATGATGTCCACCCGCTCCACCAGCACCCAGCCAACCAGCGTGCCGACCACGATGGCGAGCAGACTGTAGAGAATGCGCCAGCGTAGCTCCTCGAGGTGATCGAGGAACGGCATCTCGGCCCGGTTGTCCGCGGAATCAGCCACGCCGGCCCCCCCAACGCTCCGGCCCTGGAGCGGCTAGCGTCCCAGGCGTTGGAGCTTGTCGCGCGCGAGGTTCGCCTCTTGGGAGCGGGGGTAGCTGCCGATGACCCGGGAGAAGTACTGCCGGGCGGCCGCTTTGTCACCCCGTTGCTCGGCGAGGAGGCCCAACTTGTAGAGGGCGGACGGAGCCCGCGACGAATTGGGATAGGTCTTCACGACCTGTTGATACACCGCGGCGGCCGAATCCGGGTTCTCTCCGGCGAACGATTCGCCGATAAAGTAGAGCGCATCGGGGGCGCGCTCGTTGGTGGGAAACACCCGCATGAACTCCCGAAACCCCAAGCGCGCCGTGCTGTAGCGGCTCGCCCGATACTGCTGATACGCCAGGTCGTACATCTGGTCCGGCCCCGGACCCGCCGGGTTGCCTGAGGGCCCGACCGGGACCCCGGGACCGGCCCTGGTGGTGTCCAGCGCCGGCAGGGGCTGACGCGCCTGCTCTTCCAGCCGGCCTCGCAGCTCGGTGAGCCGCTGCTGGCTCTGGCCGGTGAGCTCCTGGACCGACACGAGCTGCTGCTGCACGGCGAGGAGATCCGTTTTCATGTCGCCGCGCAGTTGGACGAGGTACGCTTGCTGGGCCGCGATCTTGTCCTGGACGGCCGCGAGGAGGGCGCGCACCGTGTCGAGCTGTGCCGCGTGTTGACTGTCGGCACGAGCGCGCTCCACTCGGAGCGCCTCGACTTGGAGCTCGACCCGCCGGACGTCGCCCTTCAGCGCGCATCCGGCGATGAGCCCCAGGCCGAAGAGCAGCGGCAGCGGTCGCGTCACGGGGAGCCGACCCTACGGCTGCTTCAACGCGTCGCCGCCGGCGAGGATGTCGCTCTCGTCGCGGCGGTTCTTGGCCCACGCCTCTTCATTATGACCGGGGTCGAGGGGACGCTCTTCGCCGTAGGACGCCGTCTCGATGCGGCTGGCGTCAATGCCGTGGCTCACGAGGTACTGCTTGGCCGCTGTCGCGCGGCGGTTGCCGAGGGCGAGGTTGTACTCATCCGAGCCGCGCTCGTCACAGTGCCCGCTGATCCGGATCCGCAGCCCCGCGTTCGCCTGCAGGATCGCGACCTTCTGATCGAGAATCGCGGCGTCCCCGGGCCGGATGTTCGACTTGTCGAAATCGAAGTGGATCATGGTGGCAAGGAGGGTCCGCACCGCCTCCGTCGTCTTCCCTATGCCGGCGAGCGAATCAGCGATACGCTGGCGGCGCTCCGCCTCTTCCCGCGCCTTACGGTCTGCTTCTTCCTGTGCCTTCCTAGCGGAATCCTCCCGCGCCTGGTTGGCGGCGGCGGCCGAGTCCGCGTTGGGGCCTTGCGCCGGCGCGGGGGTCTCCGGTTTCTTCCCACCGCACGCGGCGACTGTCGCAACTGCGAGACCGCCCAGCAGCAGCAAGGATAGGCGTTTCATCGGTTCCTAGTCCTCTCAGATTTCAAGGGGTCGACGAGGCGGTCTCCGGCAAGCGCGGAGACCAGGCCGGCAGGCGCGCGCCGCTCTTCTGCAGCAGCGGACGGATGCGGCCGGTTTCCAAATCGATGATCCAGAGCTGCCGATACCCCGAACGATCCGACACAAACGCCATATGGCGGCTGTCGGGTGCCCAGGTTGGATCTTCATTCCGCCCGACCGAGGTGAGCTGCCGCACCGCGCGCGTTCGTACGTCCAGCACAAACACCTGCAAGGTACCGCCCACGTCGCGGTGGAAGGCGACGCTCTGTCCGTCGGGCGACCACTCCGGCGCGTTGGACGAACCGGTGGCGCCATAGTCGAACGGCGCAAGCAGCTGTTGGTCCGTCCCGTCCGCCGCCATCGCGTAGATTTGCGGCAACCCGGCTCGCGTCGACACGAACGCGATCCGCTGGCCGTCGGGACTGTAGGTCGGTGACAAGTTGTCGTAAAAGCGGCCCACGGTCAAGCGTTGTAAACAACAGCCATCCTTGATGTTCACCGTGTACAGATCGGTTCCTTCCTCGGTGGCACGGCTGAACGCGAGGGTCTTGCCGTCCGGCGAGAAGGCCGGCGTGAAATCCAGTGCCTGACCACTGGTGGCCACCCCGGTGCGCTTCCCGCTCGCCACGTCCTGCACGAACAGCCGGCCGTGCCCCTCCCAAAACTCCATGTACCCGAACCGACGCCCATCGCTCGCCCACGCGGGCGAGAGCGCCGCGTGATCGGTCGACGACACCAGACGCTGGTCGGCGCCGTCCTCGTCGATCGCGTAGACCTTTCCCTCCATGACGTACAACACGCGGGTCGCGGCGATGCCACCCACGCCGAGCGCCGCCTCGAGCGCGCGGTCGGACAACCGATGGACGGCCATTCGGAACCCGGCATCCGTGAGTGGTGGCAGGTGCACGCGAAACTCGCGCCGAACGCCGCCGCCCGCGACATCGTGCACCATCATCGATTGCGTATCACCGGGCACCGCGGTCAGCGTGACCGCGAAGTCCGCGCCCAGCGCCTGATACAGCGGGTAGTTGAGCCCGGCGGCGGCCGCGCCTCCACCCCTTGCCGGCGCCGCCGCCGGTGATCGCGGCGCGGGAGCAACCGCCGTCGCGCGGAGGGAGTCCCCACCCGGCAGCGTGATCAGCTCGAAGCGGTCGCTATAATCCAGATCACGCGCGAGGATGGCGCGCACCGAATCGAGCACCGCGCCCCGGCCCGGCAGCACGACCATCCCGGGCCGCACACCCGGCCGGTACGTGAGACCGATCCGCACGCCGCGGTCGACAGCGGAGGTGTCCTGGGCGGCTAGACGGCTAGACGGGTAGACGGCTAGTAGCGCCGCCAACAGGAGGGCGCCCAAGACCGTCCAACCGTGTAGCGGTCTCGCCGCCGTCATTGGCGTATTCCCGAGAAGTAAAACCGCACGAACAGCACGTCCGATTTCCATCCGTCCGGGAGCGGCCCGAACACCTTGAAGCGCCCGGCCTCCTCGACGGCGCCCTGTGCCTCGAGGTCGAAAGCGAAATTGCCCGAGCGGCGGACGAACTGCAGACCGGTTACCGATCCGTCGCGATGCACGAAGAACGACACCTCCGCCTCGAGGGGGGTGCTCTGGAACGGGCGCTGCCAGCGCTTCGCGATCTGGACGATGATGTTGTTCGTGTACTCCGGAAATGGAAACTCGACCCCCTCGGTCGACACGGTCAGGGGATCGGTACCGGTGGAGGGTCGCTCGCCCGGCAGTGGTTGCACGTTCGGCGTGGTGCGTGGAGCTGCCTCCCGTTTGGTATTGTCCGCGACCGGGGGTGGCGCCGCCTTGGACACCGTGCTCTTGGGTGTCGGCGCTTTCGGCGCCGGCGCCGGCTTCTCCTCGGCCGGGCGATCCACCGCCGCCGGGGCTTTGCGCTCCTCTTCGGTCGGCTCGGGAGCCGCGACCAGGTGGACCCGATACGTCGGCGGTGCCGTCCGGTGTGCGTCGGCGGCCCCGGCGATGAGCAGCACGCCCGCGAGCACGTGCACGGCGACCGTTCCGGCGAGTCCCACGCCTACGTTCGCCTGCCCTCGCGAGCGGGATTTCACCGTTGAACCACCTCCGGCTCCGCCACGAGGCCGACGTCGTTCACGCCGGCGGTGCGGATCACGGCCAGGACCTGCACCACGTCCGCGTAGGGCACCCGGCCGTCGGCTCGGAGGTACACCCCGGTGGGCCGTTTGGTTCGCACGAAGGCGGGGAACGTGGCCCGGAAGTCCTGATAGGAGAGGGGTGCCTGGTCGATGAAGATGTGGCCCTCGCGGTCGAGCGTGACCACGAGGCCCGATTTCGGCTCGAGCGGCTTGGCTTCGGCGCGTGGCAGGCGGACGTCCACACCACCCTGCATGATCGGAGCGGTGATCATGAAGATGATCAGCAGGACGAAGGCGACGTCCACGAGGGACGTGACGTTGATGTCCGCGTTCAAGGGCAGCTCGCCGTGCCCGCGCAATCCGCCCCCACCTCCCACGAGACCGGCCACTAGAGCCTCCCCTCGCGCGCCATGGTCGCGATGATCTCCTGGGCAAAGCCTTCCAGCTCGCCCGCGAACAGACCGAGGCGGTTGACGAACAGGTTGTACGCCATGACCGACGGCACCGCGACCGCCAGGCCTCCGACCGTTGTGACCAGCGCCTCGGCCACACCGGGCGCGACCGCGCCGATGTTGCCCGACCCGCCGACCGCAATCCCGATGAACGCGTCCATCACGCCCAGCACGGTCCCGAGCAACCCCAGCAGCGGGCTGACGGAACCGAAGGTCGCGAGCCACGGAAGGAATCGAGCCGCCGCGTCGCGCTCTGCCCCGATCTCTTTCGCGAGCACCATCCGCAGCGCCTCGAGCTGCGTCGTGGTCAGGGTGGCCTGCGTGGCCACGCCGGGGCCACTCTCCTTCAGCCCACCGGGCCTGAGCTCGGAGAAAAAGTGGATCGCTTCCCGCAGCAAGCGATTGTACGGCGAGGACGGCAGCCGCATCGCGGCGTGATAGGCGTCGTCCAGCCGCGGCGCCCGCTCGATTTCGGCCATGAACCGGTCGGCTTGTCGCCGCATGCGACGAAACTGCCACCACTTGAGGAAGATCAAGTACCACGAGGCGATCGAGAACACGACGAGAATCGCGAGCACGAACTTTGTTTCGCGACTCGACGTGAGCACCAGCTCCCAGGGCGTTGTCGGGACCGCCCGGCCCACTTGTAGCAGCAGCACGCTATCAGCCTCCTAGTTCCGGTACCCGCGCGGGTGCGCCCGGTGCCAGTGCCACGCGCTCGCCAGGATCTCCTCGAGACTCGAGTGGGTCGGCCGCCAACCCAGCAGCCGCTCGGCACGGCCGCGCGCCGCGACCAGACAGGGCGGATCTCCCGGCCGGGCGGGGGCGAGAGCCGTGGGAATTGCATGCCCGGTCACGCCCCGCGCGGCCGCGACCACCGTGAGCACCGAGTGTCCCGCGCCGGTGCCGAGGTTCACCGCCACAGCCCCCCGCAGCGGGGCGTCGAGGGCGCGAATGTGGGCGTCCGCAAGGTCGAGAACGTGGATGTAATCCCGAATCGCCGTGCCGTCGGACGTCGGGTACTCCGTGCCGTACACCTCGAGGGCGGGCGCGCGCCCCAGAGCGACCCGGAGGACGTTGGGGATCAAGTGCGTCTCCGGCTCATGATCCTCGCCACAGCCCGCCGAGGCACCCGCAGCGTTGAAATACCGCAGGCTCACCGACGTCAGGCCGTCGCTTCCGGCCATCCGGGCGAGCAGGGCCTCGAACTCCGCCTTCGTCTCTCCGTAGGGGTTCATCGGCGCAACCGGCGCGTCCTCACCGATCGGCTCGGCTCCGCGTGAGCCGTAGATCGTGCACGACGACGAGAAAATCACGCGCCGTACGCCCGCCGCGACGGCGGCCTCGAGCAGCACACGGCCGGCCGTGACGTTATTGGCTCGATACTTCGCGGGATCGGCGACTGATTCCGCGACGAGGGCGAAGGCCGCGAAGTGCATGAGGGCGTCGATCGAGCGGCCGGCGAACAGGGCATCCAGCACCCGCCGGTCGCCCACGTTTCCCTCGACGAACTCCACGCCCGGCGCGACGGCGCCGCGGTGACCGGTGCTCAGATCGTCCAACACGATCGGCACGCGACCCTGAGCCACGAGCTGCTCGACCACGACGCTACCGATGTATCCCGCCCCTCCGGTCACGAGGATGTTACGCGTCATCTCGCGGTTCCAGGCCGAACAGTCGCTTGAGCGCTTCCAGGAGGCCGTAGCCTCGCCCCGCGCCAGCGGCTTCCTTGAGCGCGACGGTCGGTTGGTGGAGAAACTTATTGAGGAGCGCCTGACTGAAGTGCTCGAGCTGGGCGCGATCCTCCGGGCTCAGGTGCATTCGGTGGAGCGCCCGCGCCACCTCGTCCGCCCGGACCCGCTCCATCTGATCTCGCAGCTCCTTGAGCACGGGGACCACCGCCAGGCCCCCGTACCACGCCCAGAACCGCTCGACTTCTTCGCTGACGATGTGTTCGGCTGCGGGGATGTCGCCGCGGCGCTGGACGGCGGCCTGGGCCGCGACGGCCTGGAGGTCGTCGATGTCATAGAGGAACACGTTCTCGAGCTGCGCGACGGCAGGATCGACGTCACGCGGCACCGCGAGGTCGAGGATGCACAGCGGTCGCCCGCCGCGCCGGGCCACGGCGGGAGCCACGCGGTCCCAGGTGACCACCGCGTGCGGCGCCGCGGTCGAACACAGGACGATGTCCGTGTCGGCAAAGTGGTCCCAGGCTTCATCCAGCGTGAGGGCGCGCGCGCGCAGTTCCTCGGCGATCGCCCTGGCGCGCTCATAGGTCCGGTTGGCCACCAAGGTCACGCGAACGCCCTCGGACGCGAGGCAGGTCGCGGCGAGCTCCGCCATGTCGCCAGCGCCGAGGATCAGGGCCGAGCGGCCGGCCAGGTGGGTGAAGATCTTCGCCGCCACGGCAACCGCGGCGGACGGTGCCGACGCGGCCCCGGCGGCGAGGCCGGTCTCGCTCCGAACGCGCGCGCCCACGAGCAGCGCCGACTGGAACAGGCGGTGCAGTGCCGGGCCTGCCTGGGCCTTCGAGAGCTCCCATGCGTCCCGCACCTGTCCCTGAATCTGAGTCTCGCCCAGAATCATCGAGTCGAGGCCCGCCGACACGCGGTACAAGTGACGGACCGCCTCCCGGTCTCGCTGCGTGTACCCGTACTCACTGGCCCGGCGGGCGCCGCCGAGACGCTCCGAGAGCAGGGTCCAGACCGCCTCAGGCGCCGAGTCGTCGGGATCGTTGAGGTAGAACTCGGTGCGATTACACGTCGACAGCAGAACGCCTCCCCGGGCGCCGGCAGCGAGCACGCGCTCGAGCGAGGCCGGGATTTCTCGTGGCCCGTGAGCGAAGCGCTCGCGCACGTCCAGGGGGGCCGTCCGATGGTTCACTCCGACAACGGTGATGCTCATTGCATGGCGCTCAGAGAAACCGTTGGGTGCCGGGCGCCGTGAGTTTCAGCGCGACGTAGACGAGTAAGACCGCGGCGAAAGTCGCAATGCTGGCGAACGCCGCGCGCCGCCCGGCCCAGTGGCGCACGACCCGCACGCCCACCGCCCATCCCAGCACCAGCCACGTCAGCATCCCCCACACCACCTGGGCGGCGTCGACCGAGGCCCCGCCGGCGTACCGCACCCCGAACCCCAGCAGGACTCCCAACGTCACCGTCGGGAACCCCAGAACGAGGGACAGGTGATTCAGCTGGTCGAGCCGCTCGAGGGGTGGAAACAGCCGAAATACCTGCCCGAAGCGGCGGGCCTTGAGCTCGCGAAACTGGAGCAGATAGAGTGCGGCGGCGATAAACGCCAGCGCCAGCATCGCAAGGCCCAGGACGCTGACCGTGATATGCAAGATGGACCAGGGTCCGCGTGCGGTCGAGGGCAGTCCTTCACGGGTGAGCCCGATCAGCAGGGCGAGACCGACGAGGCCGGTCGCGAGCGGCCCGGTGAACACGCCGACCGCCGACGCCCGGAACAAGCCTTCGCTGGCCACTTGGAGCAAGACCAGAAAGAGCGCCAGCATCGAGAGCGTCGGCGCGACGCCGACGAACGGCGTGAGCTGCGCGAGGCCGATCACATGGGCCCCCATTCCGAGCAGCGGGACCGCGAGCGTGAGCGCGCGCGGGGCCGCCCGGAGTCCGGCGAACGGCGCCAGGACGAACGCGGTGCCCACGGCGTATAAGCCCAGGGCGATAAGATGAAGAACGGGAATCACTGGGCGCACCGCTCCGGCCCCGCGCCTCGCGGGGCCGGTAACGGATCAAGACGGCATTTTCCGGACGAGTCGCACCGGCATGCCAGGGCCCAGGTTAGGGTGCTCGATGTTGAGGATCAACCCCGACGCCGAATGATCGCGCGTATGCACGATCTCGAGCACGATCTGGACCTGCTCGGATGACGATCCCGGCACGTTCGACGCGGGTCGGAAGGCTTCGAAGATGTCCCCGGGCGTCACGCCTTCTGCGCGGCCCCGGTTAATGAAGACGATCTGCTGCGGACCGGCCAGCACGTGGATGTCGCGCTCGGCGATCACGAATCCCTGGAGCCCATACTCCACCGCGGTCGGCCGCACCTGACCTGGATCCTTGAACGGCTCGAGCGGCAACGCCAGGTGCCCATCGTGAATCCGCGCGAATTGCAGGATCACGTCGGCCAACACCTGCCGGCGCTGCAGCTCCGTCACACGCGCCACGCCGACCGGCACGACCACCCCGCCCCACCCCGCGATGTCGCGGTCGACGCGCACGATGAGGAGCGAATCGCCCACGTGATAGGAGGCGCCGCGCGGCGGCTGGATCGCGATCTGGTCGAACGGCATCGCGCTCGACCGATCCGTCAGTCGCGGAATCGCGGGGATCGACGTATTCCCGAGCACGCGTCCGTACGGGAGCTTCTCGCCCTCCGTCAGGAACCCCGCCGCGTAGAACTCACCTCGACGGAGCGGGCGATACGCTTGGTTCGTGTATGCCCGCAGGACATCCCGCACTTCCTGCGTCGCGTTGCGGCGACGGTCGAAGATAGTGGTGTAGGTCTCCGTGGGCTCGGGCGGGGGCGCCTCGGCAACAGCGGTATCGACGGCCATCGACGTGTCAGGCAAGACCGCCACGGTGTCGGGCGACGGCTGAGCGTGCACCGTGTCCCCCGGCACCGCCGGCGCGACCGCGGTGCTCTCGGGCGCCTGCGCCACGCTGACCCCGGCCGCCAGGCTCAACTCCTCCCCCGGATAGATCCAGTGAGGATCGTCGATGAGCGCGGTATTGAGACGGTAGATCTCTGGCCAGAGCAGCGGGTCGTTGTAGTACAGCACTGCGATCGACCACAGCGTTTCGCCCGCCGATACGACGTGGGTCGCGGGGAGTTGGCCCTGCAGGGCTGGCGCCGCTCGCGAAGTATCTTGCGCTGGCCGCGCGGTGTCCGGCCGAGCCTGCGTCGTGTCCTGCGCCGCGAGTGTGGGCACCAGCCCCGCGAGCAGCCCTGCTACAAGGGCGAGCAGGGCTGCTCGTTTAGAACGGCAGATCGTCGTCCTCCTCATCCAGGGCCTCCGGGAACGCGTCGAGCGACTCCGCCTTGCCCCCCCCGCCCCCCCCACCCGCCTCGGGGGCTACTTTGGCGGCCGCTTTGGCCCGCACGAAATCGCCTGACCCTTCGCCACCACCCCGAGCCGACAAGAGGAGCACTTCCCGCGCGATGATCTCGGTGGTGTACCGCGTCTGCTTCTCGCGATCTTCCCAGGTTCGGTATTCGACGCGCCCTTCGACGTAGATCCGATCGCCCTTCTTCATGTATTTCTCGGCCAAATCCGCCAGCTGGGCGCCCTTGTTGTTCCAGCAGACCACCCGATGCCACTCGGTCTTCTCCTGCTTCTCTCCACCCTGCCCCGTCCACTGCCGACTGGTCGCCAACGAGAGCGTCGCGACACGGGAGCCGTTGTTGGTACTCCGCACCTCGGGATCGGCACCCAAGTTCCCGATTAGCATGACCTTATTGAGGCTCCGGCTCACAACAAACCTCCAGACTCTGGGCGGGTCTGGGACCAAGGGCGACAACAGTATATGACCCGCAAGTTATTCTGTCAATCAAAGATACGCCACTTGGGCTAAAGTTTTGCAGACACCCCGGGTGCTGGAATGGCAGCCCGGAGAACGACCGCGTCCTCCACCGGCCGGCGGTAGTAGCGCGCCCGGCGTGCCACCTCTCCAAACCCCAGGGACTGATACAGCCGACGAGCCCCCGCGTTCGATTCCCGTACCTCGAGGTACACGACGCGGACTCCCCGCCCCGCCAGCATGGCCACGACGCCCTCAACCAGGGCGCGTCCGAGACCCTGTCGTCGGTGCGCCGTCGCGACGCCGAGGTTCAAGATCTCTCCCTCATCGGCGGCGTGATGCGCCACGACGTACCCGGCGACGGTCCCGTGCTCCTCGGCCACAAGAAACGGAACGTCCGACGACACACACTCCGCGAAGTCGTGGGCCGACCACGGATCCGAAAACACCGCCAACTCGATCGCGCTCACGTCGCGGACGTCAGCCGCGCTGGCTGGACGGATTGCGTAGCGGCCGGCCATGAAGCGCCTCCCATTTGACCTGCGCTTCCGCGGGGCGTCCGTAGACCGGCTCCGCAGCCAGGGGGTCGTCCAACGCGCGCGCCGCGCCCTCCCGCGTGAACAGAGAGAGCAGCGTCGTCGCGTTGGGGATCAGGCTTTCCAAAAAAACCGGCGCGGCGCCACTCCACCGGAGCACGTCCTCCGGATACCGCGTCGCTCCATCGCCGACCACCACTCTCGGTCGTACTGGCGCTGCACAAGCCAGTTCGGCGACCGTCATCACGACCGGCGCGAGCACCGTGTCGACCGCGCCGGGGCGAACGACGTACAACGCTCCGTACACCTGACCGCGCAGGGCATCGTAGCAGGCGGCGATGGGCACGGGGCCGAGCTGCCCGGCGACGGTGGCGGCGGCGGCCATGAGCGACGGCACGGCGCAAACCGGCAACCCGTCCTGCTGTGCCAGGCCCTTCGCCGTCGCCCAGCCGATGCGCAGACCGGTGAAGCTCCCCGGGCCGTCTCCGATCACGATGCCCTCCAAGTCTCGCGGCTTGAGACCCGCCTGCTTGAGTGCGTGATCGACGAGACCGATGATCTCCGCCGCGTGGCGCCGCGCGCCCTGTACGAAGGATCCCGTTTCCGCGCTCGGGGGGAAACCCACCGCGACACTGGCGAGGTCGGTGGCCGTATCGATCGCCAGCCAGCGCCCGCTCTTCACGCGCCCTCGATCACGCGGACGGTGGGGTCGGGATCGTGAGCGAGCACAACGTGGCGGTCGAGGGCCGGCGCCCAGGCCCCGGCCCGCTCGGGCCACTCGATCAGCACGATCGCGCGCTCGCGCATCATGTCCTCGAACCCCACGTCGCGGGCCTCGTCGGGCGACTTCAGGCGGTAGCAGTCGACGTGATAGACGGGAACACCGCGAGCCTCGTACTGGTGCACCAGGGCGTAGGTCGGGCTCGTCGCCAGCGCTTGTGCGCCGAGGCCGCGGCAGATCGCCTGAACGAGGGTCGTCTTGCCGGTCCCGAGCTCACCCGAGAGCCCGACCACTGCCGGTGCCGTGAGCCCGCGCCCGAGCGCCTCACCGAACCGGCTGAGCTCGTCCGCGGATAGGCGCATGGCGGACCGCGTCCCCTTCGGCGCGGAGCTCGAGAATTTGATCGCGCAATACGGCCGCGAGCTCGAAGTCGAGCTCTTCGGCGGCGGCTTGCATCTGGCTCTCGAGGAGCTTGATGAGCGCGTCCCGCTCTTTGGCATCGGCTGGCCGGCGCAGGCGTCCGTCGGTCGGCTTGACGGTCTTGGCGTCCGCGAAGCGCGTCGCGAACCGCACCTGATCCACCGACTTCACGATGGAGCGAGGCGTGATGCCGTGCTGCTCGTTGTACGCGACCTGCACCTGCCGCCGCCGGGTCATCTCGTCGAGCGCTCGCTGCATCGATCCGGTCACGCGATCGGCGTAGAGAATGGCCAGCCCGTGAAGGTTGCGCGCCGCCCGCCCGACCGTCTGGATGAGCGAGCGGTCCGAGCGCAGAAACCCCTCCTGGTCCGCGTCGAGGATCGCCACGAGCGAGACCTCGGGCAGGTCGAGGCCCTCCCGCAACAGATTGATCCCCACGAGCACGTCGAACTCGCCGAGCCGCAGGCCGCGAATGATCTCGACGCGCTCGATGGCGTCGATCTCCGAGTGAAGGTACCGCACGCGCACGCCGTGCTGCTGCAGGTAGTCGGTCAGGTCTTCCGCCATGCGCTTGGTAAGCGTGGTGACCAGCACGCGCTCGCTCTTCTGTTCGCGCAGGCGGATCTCGTTCAGCAGGTCGTCCACCTGACCCTTCACCGGCCGCACCTGGACGTCGGGGTCGATCAAGCCGGTGGGGCGGATGATCTGCTCCACCACGACGCCCCCGGACAACCGGAGCTCCTCCTCGCCCGGCGTCGCCGAGACGAAGAGGATCCGCCGCACGAGCCCCATGAACTCGTCGATTCGGAGCGGTCGGTTGTCCAAAGCGGATGGCAGCCGGAAGCCATAATCCACGAGGATCTGCTTGCGGGAGCGGTCCCCTTCGTACATCCCGCCGAGCTGCGGCAGGGTCTGGTGCGACTCGTCGATGATGCAGAGGTAGTCCTCGGGGAGGTAGTCGAGCAGGCACGCCGGACGCTCACCCGGCGACCGGCCGGTCAGGTGCCGCGAGTAGTTCTCGATGCCGGTGCACCGACCCACCTCGAGCAGCATATCGATATCGAAGTTGGTGCGGGACTCGAGCCGCTGCGCCTCGAGCAGCTTGTTCTGGGCGCGGAGCTCCGTCAGGCGCCCCTTGAGCTCCTCCCGGATCGCCCGGACGGCGCGCTCGATGGTGGGACGCTCCGTGACGAAGTGCGTGGCCGGGTAGACCGCCGCCCGGGTCAGCTCGGCGATCGTGTCCCCGGTGACCGGGTCGATCTTGGCGATCCGCTCCACGGTGTCGCCCCAGAATTCCACCCGCACCGCCTGCTCGTCGTAGGCGGGGAACACCTCGACCGTGTCTCCCCGCACGCGGAACGCGCCGCGCTCGAACGCCACATCGTTGCGCTGGTACTGCACCGCCACGAGCTCCTCCAGCAGGGCGTCGCGCCCACGCTCCTCGCCCACCGCCGCGGTCACGAGCCGCCGCCGGTACAGCTCGGGATCACCCAGGCCGTAGATCGCCGAGACGCTCGCCACGATCACGACGTCGTCGCGCTCCATGAGGCTCGAGGTGGCCCGGAGCCGCAGCCGGTCGATATCGTCGTTGATCGACGAGTCCTTAGCGATGTAGGTGTCGGTCTGGGGGACGTACGCCTCGGGCTGGTAGTAGTCGTAATACGAAATGAAGAACTCGACCGCACTCCGTGGGAAGAACGCCTTGAGCTCTCCGTACAGCTGCGCGGCGAGTGTCTTGTTGTGCGACAGCACGAGCGTCGGCCGGTTGAATGCGGCGACCACATGCGCCATGGTCATCGTCTTCCCGGACCCGGTGACGCCGAGCAGGGTCTGGTAGCGGTCGCCACGCTCGAGGCCGGCGGTGAGCTCTGTCATGGCGCGTGGCTGATCCCCCGCCGGCGCGAACGGGGAGACGAGATCGAAGGGCATCGGAGAAACCTAACTGGTCGGGGCTTGCGCCTGGGGACCCGACTCGCGGCGCGAGACTTCCATCACGCCCTTCACGCGTCGAATCGCCCGAATCACCTTGTTCAGATGGGTCTGGTTCTCGACCTCCACGAGCACCGAGCCGAAGACCGCGCCGTCGCGGGTGAGGAGCTCCGCCGAGCGAATATTCGTCCCCGACTCGCTGATCGCCGTGCAGATGTCGGCGTACAAGCCGCGGCGGTCTTCCCCCCCCACGGCCAGCCGCACGACGAACGTCTCGCCGTCCGACTCTTGCCAGTCGATTTCGAGGCGACGCTCCGTTTCGGTCGAGAGCACCAGCAGGTTGGGACAATCGGAGCGGTGGATCGAGATGCCACGCCCCTGGGTGACGTAGCCTACGACCGGGTCGCCCGGCACCGGCTGGCAGCACTGGGCGTAGCGAACCATCAGGCCGTCCACTCCCTGGATCTTGATGCCGCGACCGAGCCGGAGCCGCTCGATCACGCGCCCGAACGCCGTGGGTTTGGGTGCCTGCAGCTCTTCGGCGGGAAGGTCGGGGTAGAGCGCCCGCATTACGGTGCCGAGCGCGATGTCCCCCCGCCCCACGGCCGCCTGGAGCTGCTCCGCGCTCCCCACCGAGAGCGCGGCCGCCGCCGCGCGCAGCCGCGCATCATCGGGCGCGTCGAGCCGGCGCCGCCGGACTTCACGCGCGAGGATCTCCTGCCCCACCTCGAGGCTCTTCTCGTGCTCTTCCTGGCGGATCCATTGACGGATCTTGTGCCGGGCGCGCGCCGTCTGCACGTGCGCGAGCCAGTCCCGGGAGGGCTTGGCCTGCGGGCTCGTCATCACCTCCACCGTGTCGCCGTTCTTGAGCGGCCGGTGCAGCGGTGCGATGCGGCCGTTGATGCGGGCACCCTGGCAGTGCTGGCCTACCTCCGTGTGCACGGCGAACGCGAGGTCGATCGGCGTGGCGCCTTTGGGCAAACGCTTGACGTCGCCACGCGGCGTGAAGACGAAGATCTCGTCCTGATAGAGGTCGACCTTCAGGAACTCGAGGAACTCCTCGGGCGTGTGGGTGTCCTGCTGGAGCTCGAGCAGCTGCCGGAACCAGGCCAAATGGCGGTCGAGCTCGTCCGGACTCTTCCCGCCCTCCTTGAACAGCCAGTGGGCTGCGATGCCGTACTCCGCGGTGTGGTGCATCTCGCGGGTACGGATCTGGATCTCGTAGAGCTGGCCACTCGGTCCGAAGACCGTGGTATGCAGGGACTGGTAGCCGTTCGACTTGGGGCTCGCGATGTAGTCCTTGATGCGCTCCTGCAACGGCGTCCACTTATGGTGAATGACGCCCAGGACGTGGTAGCACTCGGGGATATTGTTCACGAGCACGCGTACCGCGAGGAGATCGTAGATCTCTTCGAACGGCTTGTCCCGCTTCTTCATTTTCTTGTAGATCGACCAGAGATTCTTCGGACGGCCGGTAATCTCCGCCTCGGTGAGCCCGGCGCTCTTCAATTCCTCCGCGAGCGGCTCGCGCAGGCGCTCGATGGTCTGCTCACGCTCGACCTTCCGTGCCCGCACCTTCCGGGACAGCGCCCGGTAGTCCTCGGGCTCGAGGAACTTAAACGCCAGGTCTTCGAGCTCGGCCTTCACGCCCGCCATGCCGAAGCGGTGGGCCAGCGGCGCGTAGATCTCGCGGGTCTCGAGCGCGATCCGACGACGCTTCTCCGGGTCCAGGTGCTCGAGGGTCCGCATGTTGTGCAGGCGGTCGGCGAGTTTGATGATGATCACCCGCGCGTCTTTCGCGACCGAGAGCAACAGCTTGCGGTAGTTTTCTGCCTGCTCTTCCGCCGTCGACCGGAACGTGAGCGTCGACAGCTTTGTGAGGCCGTCCACCAGCTCCGCGACCTCGGGACCGAACGTGCCGCGAATATCCTCGATCGAGATGTCGGAGTCCTCCACGACGTCGTGCAGCAGCGCGGCGGCGATGGTGATCGAGTCCATCTGCTGCTCGGCGAGAATGGTGGCGACGGCCACCGAGTGCGACACGTAGTCGTCGCCCGATTGCCGTTTCTGGCCCCGGTGCGCCTGGGCGCTCATCCGGTAGGCCCGCGCCAGGAGATCGAGGTCGAGGCGGTCGCGCTGCTGCGCGACCGCCCGGGCGAGCTCGGGTGCGAGGAGGGGGGCGGTGCTGGTCACGAATGGAGGATGGCGAGACCAGGCAGCCCAGTCAACGCGGGGTACCAGGCCACCCAGGGCGGACGACGCAGCCGGTTGCGGCGCCTATCCTTACAGCAGCCCGGCCTCCGCAAAGCTCAGGTATCGGTCCCCCCCGACGATCACGTGGTCGTAGACCGGCACATCGAGGAGGCGCCCCGCATCCACGAGTTGCCGCGTCACCGACCGGTCGTCCGCGGAGGGGGTTGGGTCACCGCTCGGATGGTTATGCACGACGATGATCCCCGCCGCCGCCTCGGCGATCGCCGCGCGAAACACCTCCCGTGGATGCACCAGGGAGCTGTTCAGGATCCCGCGAGTGATCAACAGATCGCCGAGCACCTGGCTCTGGCTGCCGAGGGCGAGGACGTGGAATTCCTCCACGGCCACGTCGCGGAACCGGGGCGCGTAGAAGCGCCGCACGTCGGCCGGGCCGCGGATTCGCTCGGGCGGCGGCTCCTGCTCCGCGCCCACGCGTCGCCCGAGCTCGAGCGCGGCCGCCACCCGCGCCGCCTTGCTGCGGCCCACCCCCGGCACGAGCGCCAGCTCCGCCGACGGGCGGCCGGCCAGCCGGCGCAACGAACCGTCCACGCGTGCCAGCACGGCGCCGGCGACCGCGAGCGCGTCCTGCCCCGCGCACCCCGTCCCCAAGAGAACGGCGAGGAGCTCCTGGCCCGTCAGCGCGGACGGACCCACACTCCATAGTCGCTCGCGCGGGCGGTCACGCTCGGGACGCTCGGACAGACGCAGCACCATGCGGCCAACGTAGCGCCGGCCGACTGAGCCGGAGTACCCGAGGAGCGCGGGCGGGGGCCGGAAAAACCCGCCCCGCTTCTCTGCTCTACGGCGCCAGCTCCGGCAGATCGCGATACAGGTCGAGGGCCTGCGGATTGGCCAGGGCGTCGCGGTTCTCGACCTCGAGTCCGTGGACCACCGCGCGTACGGCGAGCTCGCTGATTTTCCCGCTGATGGTCCGGGGGATATCCGCCACCGCGACGATCTTACTCGGAACGTGTCGGGGGCTCGCACGCTCTCTGAGGCAACCGCGGATGCGCTCGCGTAGCGCTTCGTCCAGCGTGAATCCGGGCCGTAGCCGGACGAACAGCACGATGCGCTCATCGTCGGCGATTCGCTGGCCGATGGCAAGACTCTCGAGGATCTCCGGCAGGGCGTCGACCTGGCGATAAATCTCGGCCGTGCCGATGCGCACGCCGCCCGGATTGAGCGTCGCGTCGCTGCGACCGTGAATGACCAGCCCGCCGTGCTCGGTGAACTCCGCCCAATCCCCGTGACGCCACGCACCGGGGAACCGCTCGAAATACGCGGCGCGGTACTTGAGCGCACCCGGGTCATTCCAGAAAGCCACCGGCATGCTCGGGAACGGCTTGATGCAGACGAGCTCTCCCGCTCCCTGGCGGAGCGGTGCGCCGTCCCGGTCGAAGACCTCCACCGCCATCCCGAGCCCACGCGTCTGGAGCTCCCCGCGCCACACCGGCAGCGTAGGGTCGCCGATCGCGAAACAGGAGATGATCTCAGTCCCGCCGCTGATGTTGGCCAGGTGCACGTCCGCCTTGATCGCGCGATACACATAGTCGTAGCTGTGCCCGCCGAGCGGACTGCCAGTGGAGAGGACGGTGCGGAGCGCCGAGAGATCGTGCGTCTTGGCGGGCGCTAGCCCTTCCTTCTCCGCGAGGGCGAAGTATTTCGCACTAGCACCGAACACGCTCACGTGCTCCGCTTCGGCCATGTCCCAGAGCACGCCCGGCGCGGGGCTGAACGGCGCGCCGTCGTACAGCACGACCGTGGCGCCCGTGGCGAGGCCGCTCGCCAGCCAGTTCCACATCATCCAGCCGCAGGTGGTGAAATAGAAGAACCGGTCCTCACCTTTCAGGTCCACGTGGAGCGTGTGCTCTTTCAGATGTTGCAGCAGCGTTCCGCCCGCCCCATGCACCATGCACTTGGGGAGACCCGTGGTCCCGGAGGAATACAGGACGTAAAGCGGCGCGTCGAACGGCAGGTGCGAGAACGACAGCACCGGGTCCGGCGACGAGGCCGCAGCGATCCACGCGCCCCACAGCGCCACGCCCCGCACGCTCGCGAGCCTGGGACGCTCCGCGAGGTACGGCACCACGACCACGCGCTCGATCGCCGGAATGCGGTCGACGAGCGCGGCGACGCGCTCCAGGCAGTCGATCGCCTTGCCGGCGTAGCGATATCCGTCGACGGTAAAGAGGACACGCGGCGCGATCTGCCCGAAGCGATCGACCGCCCCGCCCACGCCGAAATCGGGTGAGCACGATGACCAGATCGCCCCCAGGCTCGCTGCGGCAAGCATGGCGATGACCGTTTCGGGAATGTTCGGCATGAATGCGGCCACGCGGTCGCCCGCACGTACCCCATGGCCGTGCAGGGCGGCGGCTACACGCGCCACTTCCGTACGGAGCTGCGCGTAACTCAACTCCCGCTGGCGCCCAGACTCGTTCCAGGAGATGAGCGCCGGGTGCTCACCTCCATGACAAAGCAGGTTTTCGGCGAAGTTCAAGCGGGCGCCGGGAAACCAGCGGGGTCCGCGCAGCGGGTCGGGCGGGGCCATGCGGTCCAAGCCGACGCCGACGGCGTCCCACGGATCACCTCCGCTCCGCTCCTGCGCGATCACGCCGCAGAATCGCCAGATGGCGGGCCAGAACTCGTCCGGAGAGTCGACGGACCAGCCGTACAGCGACCGATGGTCGCTTACGTCCCGCCGATGGTGGTGCACGTACTCGATGAATGCCGTCAGGTTGGCCCGGGCAACGCGCTCCGGCGCCGGTATCCAGAGCGGCGCTACGCCGCGGCGCCGTGGCACTTCTTGAACTTCTTGCCGCTCCCGCATGGACAGGGATCGTTGCGACCGACGTCGGCGTACGGATTCGAAGTGGCGACGCTGGCGCCCACGGGCGCCGGACGGGCCCCCCCGGCCGGCTCGCCGCTCACCAGGCCATCAGCCGTCGCCTTACTCGCCACCATCGGCGCCGGACGGCGCGGCGCCGGCCCCTTCACCAGACCCGCTCCGCCGAGGGGCCGGCCGCCGGCCGGCCCGGTCGCGGTTCCGCCCCGCGACGGCCCGATTTCGATCTGCAACTTGAGCCAGCGCTCCGCGAAGGTCGCGTGGAGGTCGCGCATCAAGCCGACGAACATGTCGTAGGCTTCCGACTTGTACTCGAGCAGGGGGTCTTTCTGACCCCAGGCCCGGTACTGAATCGCCGCGCGCAGCTGATCGAGATCGTAGAGGTGGTCCTTCCATTTCTCGTCGATTACCGTGAGCATGATGTGCGACAGCGCCTGGCCACCGAGGTTCACGGCGCCGACCTTGGCTTCGACGTCCTGGAAGTGCTGGAGCTTGGCGTCGAACGCCGCCCGCCCTGCCTGCTGCGCGGCCTGCAAGAGCTCGTCGCGGTTCCGGATCTTCGCCGGATCGGTGGTGCCCGGCACGGAGATCAGGAACTTGAGGAGGAACTCGGTCTCCATCAGCGCGCGGTCCCACTGGTACGCGTCCTTCGCCGTCCCGATCAGCTCGTCTGCAAGCCGCTCCACCGCCTGCTCGATCATGCGCAGCGCTTCGGCCTTGAGCTCCTCGCCTCCTTCGAGCGCAAACAGCCGCAGGGAGTAGATCACCTCGCGCTGCTGGTTCATCACGTCATCGTACTCGAGCAGGCGTTTCCGTTGCTGGAAGTTCTGCAGCTCCACCCGCTTCTGGGCCTGCCCGATGGCGCTCGTCACCCACGGATGGGTGATGACCTCGTTCTCTTCCGCTCCGGTGCGGTCCATCCAGCGCGCGATGCGATCCGAGCCGAAGAGCCGCATCAGATCGTCTTCGAGCGAGAGGAAGAACACACTCTGCCCCGGATCGCCCTGGCGACCCGAGCGGCCGCGGAGCTGTCGGTCGATCCGGCGCGCTTCGTGCCGTTCGGTCCCGATGATCACCAGGCCGCAGGGCGGGTCGTCGTTGCACCCGCGCCGCTTGATCTCCTCCGCCGTGAGGTCGGGGCGCTCGATCTGCTGCCCGAACGGCGCCTGGTGCGCCGTGATGCCGCACACCTGGCACTGCTTCACACCGGGCCCCAGCTTGATGTCGGTGCCTCGGCCGGCCATGTTCGTCGCGATCGTGATGGCCGCTGGCTGGCCGGCCTGTGCCACGATCTCCGCCTCGCGCTGGTGGTACTTGGCGTTCAGCACCTCATGGCGCAGGCCCCGCCGCTTGAGCATGCGCGACAGGGTCTCCGAGACGTCCACGTTGACGGTGCCGACGAGCACGGGCAGGCCACGGCCGTGCTGGCGCTCCACCTCGTCGAGAAGCGCGTTGTACTTCTCCCGGCGGGTCTTGTAGATGAGATCGTGCTTGTCGACCCGGCGCACCGGCCGGTTGGTCGGAATGACCACCACCTCGAGACCGTAGATCTGGAAGAACTCGGTCTCTTCGGTCTCCGCCGTTCCCGTCATACCGGCGAGCTTGTCGTACATCCGGAAGTAATTCTGGATGGTGATGGTCGCGAGCGTCTGGGTCTCCTCCTGGACCGCGACGCCCTCCTTCGCCTCGACCGCCTGATGCAGCCCCTCGGACCACCGGCGCCCATGCATGAGCCGTCCGGTGAACTCGTCGACGATCAAGACCTTCCCGTCCTGCACGACGTAGTCCACGTCCTTCTCGTACAGGGCGTGCGCCCGGAGCAGCGCGTGGATGATATGGAGGGTCTCGCTCTTCTGCGCGTATTCACTTTCGACTTCGCGGCGGCGCTCCACCTTTTCCTTGGGAGAGAGCCGATCGTCGTGCTCGATCTCGTGCACGGCGTGAGAGATGTCGGGCACCACGAACAGGTTGGGGTCCTGCGGAGACATGGTCTCCACTCCCTTGTCCGTCAGGTGCACCGAGTGGCCGCGCTCGTCCAGGACGAAGTACAGCTCCTCTTCGATGTGGCGCAGCTTCTGCTCGCGCGCGGGCAGCTTCCGGTCCGCCAGGACGTTCAGCTCCACCCGCTGAACCAGGGACTTCACCCCGGGCTCCTGCAGCAGCTTCAGCAGCTTCTTGTTCTTCGGGGCCCCGAGCTGGGCCTGGTACAAGAGCACAGCGCCGTCGTAGGCCGTCTTGTCGTCCCCCACGAGCGGCTCGGCTTTGGCGATGAGATCGTTCACCACGGCGGTCTGGCGGCGCACCAGCTGCACCACCTGCGCGTTGAACTGTGCGTATTTCTCGTCCGATTCGCTCCCGACCGGGCCGGAGATGATGAGCGGCGTCCGGGCCTCATCGATCAGGATGGAGTCCACCTCGTCGATGATCGCGTAGGCATGGCCGCGCTGCACCCGTTGGTCCAGCGTAAAGACCATGTTGTCGCGCAGGTAGTCGAAGCCGAACTCGTTGTTCGTGCCGTACGTGATGTCGCAGAGATAGGCGGCGCGGCGCTCGGGGGTCGACGGCTCGGTGTCGTCGATGCACCCGACGGTGAGGCCCAGCCACTTGAACAGGTGGCCCATCCACTGCGAATCGCGTCGGGCGAGGTAGTTGTTGACGGTGACGAGATGAGCGCCCCGGCCCGCCAACGCGTTCAGATACAACGGGAGCGTGGCGACCAGCGTCTTCCCCTCGCCGGTCGCCATCTCCGCGATCTTGCCCTGGTGCAGGACAATGCCGCCGATGAGCTGGACATCGTATGGCACCATGTCCCACTTGAGTCCATGGCCCGTCACCACGACCTCGCTCCCTAGGAGGCGACGGCACGCCTCGCGCACGGTCGCGAAGGCTTCCGGCAGCGCATCGGAGAGCGCCGCCTGCAACGCCTTGACGTACGCCGCCTCCGCGTGGGACAGCCTGGTGCTGAGCTCCTTCCGCTGCTCGGCATCCGGGCAGTCGTGCTTCTCCTTCTTCAGGCGCTCGACGTCGGCCGCCAGCTGTCCCGTGCGCTCCGCGATCAGCCCGCGAAGTTTGGGGGTCTGGGCCTGCAGCTCCGCGTCGGACAGCCCCTTGAGCCGTTCCTCGTGGCGGTGAATCGCGTCCACGACGGGGCGGACCCGCTTCAGCTCTCGCTGAAATCGGGTGCCGACGATCTTGGTGAACCAGTCTTTGACGACCATCAACCCTCTATTCGCGATACAGCCCGTACGCGGCGATGTACTCGCGCACCGCCTCGGGCACCAGATAGCGGATGGAGCGTCCCTGCCGCACGCGCTCTCGGATCATGGTAGCCGAGACGTCGAGCGCCGGCACCTCGACCACGCGCCGAATGGCCGGGTGCCGCGTGAGCGGCGCACCCGGCCGGGCAAAGACCACGACGTCCGCGAGGTCGGGGAGCGCGTCCACGTCGTGCCACGCCCCGAGGTCGCGGGCGGCATCCGTCCCCAACAACAACGTGAATCGGTTCCCGGGCTCCCGTTCGGCGAGCGCGCGGAGCGTGCGCACGGTATACGACGGCGCTGCCAGGCCGAGCTCGATCCGCTCGACCCCGAGCCGCGGATTCCCGGCGACGGCCAGCTCGAGCATCCGCGCGCGCTGGTCGGGGGTCGCGACGTGCGCCGCCCGCTTGAAGGGCTGCTCCCGGGCGGGGAGAAACCGCAGCGTGACGCCCAGCGCCTCGCCCGCCGCTTCCGCCACCACCAGGTGGCCGACGTGCACGGGATCGAACGAGCCGCCGAACAGGGCCTCCACGCGCGGTCAGGAAGGGGCGGCGGCGCTCGAGTCGGCCGGACAAGATTTGTCGAGACCTTCGGTCTGTGGGAAGAAACGCCGCAGGTGCTCGCACGTCTCCTTCAGCTCGTCGGCATAGCCGATGACGCGATAGCTGTCGACGAGCCGCATCAACGCGTCGGGAACGCGGCTCGTCCCCGCGTAATTGGCAATCACGTCCTTGAAGTAGATGATCGCGGAATCGAACGCGCGGCGTTTGAAATAGAACATCCCGTTCTTGTAGTCCTTTTGGGAGAACCACTCGCGCAGCTGTCGCACGTGGACCTGCCCGCGGGCGGCCGCCTCCGTCCCCGGGTAGCGTCCCCCGAGCTCCTGGTAAATGGCCAGGGCTGTCTCCCCGTACGAGGGATCGAGCTCGGGGTCCTTCCAGAGCCGCACGTTGGCGTCGCCGGCGCGGAGCAGCGCCAGGGCAGCATAGTCGCTCGTGGGGAACTGGTCCGCGACCTGACGGAAATCGTGAGCCGCCTGCACCCGATCCCCGGTCTGGAAGTAGCACTCCGCCAGGTCGTATTGCACCTCGGCCATCTCGGGCTGGGTGGGCCCGATCTCGTACGCGAGCCGCCTGAAGAGCACCAGCGCCTTGTTGAACTTGCCCTGGCGGAGGAGCGCCCGGGCGCGCGTCAGATCGGCGACGGGGTCCGGCGCCGGCATCACGCGTGGGCCGTGGTGGCAGGCGGCCGCGACGACGGTGGCGGCGATCAGACAGAGGCGACGCATGGTCCTCACGGTTGTTTCGGCGGGGCCGGCGACGGTGCGTCCGCCTTCCCCAGCGCATTGATCTTCTGCTGCGCGCGCTGCGTGATCGTGTCTCCGGGTGTGCCCCCGGTCAGCGCCTGCTGATAATTCTCGAGGGCCGCCGCGACGTCGCCCTGGGCCAGCTTCACGTCGCCCAGGCCGATGAACGCCCCGCGGACCACATCCGCCGGTGCGCCGGGCGCGCTGGCGCGGCGAAACCAGTCCTCCGCCTCCGCCGGCTTGCCGGCGTCGAGCAGGCGCTGGCCTTCGACCAACGAGCACAGACCCAATCCCTCGCGCGCTTCGTCCGCCACGGCGGGCTCGCGCTGCCGCCGGATGACGCCCTCGAATACGGGGACCGCCGTGCCGCAGTCGCGCGCCCGCACGGCGCTCATCCCGTACACATACAGGAGCGAGTCGGTCATGCGCGCATCCCCCGCGGCCGCGGCGGCACCCGGCAACAAGGCCATTGCTCCCGCTGTGTCGCCGCGATCGGCCGCATCGAGGGCCGCGAGGCGGGCGTAGCGGCCCAGCGGCCGACTCGGAGCCGCTGTCCGGAGGCCCGCCAGGCCCCGCGCCGCGTCGGTCCGATCGTTGGCGGCGAGCGCTGCACGGGCCACGCGCTCCAGGCCATCAGCGGCCTCTCCCGCCCGCGACCGGTCGGCCTGTGCAAGGGCGATGTAGGCATCCACGGCGGTGGCGAAGTCGCCGACATGCAGGGCCGCGGCGCCCGCTTTGGCGTTGAGACTTCCGCTCGAGGGATCCACCTTCAGGCCGAGCTGATACTCCGCCAGGGCGTCGCGGTAAGCTCCCACGGCGTAGGCGCGGTCTCCCAGTTCTTCGTGGTCAGCGGCGCTCGGCTGGCACGCGAGGCCCACCACCACGCCCAAGGTCACCCAGCGTCTCACGATTTCTTCTTGCGCCCCCCGCCCCTATTCCCATCCCCCGCGCCACCCCGCGCGCGGTCGGACCGGGTCGGGGGGGGTGACTCGTGGTCACCCGACTCTCCGCCGGACACGGCCATGGACACCGCGGTGTCGTTACGCGCCAGCATGGCGAGATAGGCCTCCACCCTCGGATCCTCCGGCCGGCGTTCGCGGCAATCCTCCCACACGGCTTTGGCGGCGAGCCCGTCCCCGGCGAGGTAACAGGCGAGCCCGAGCATCGCGGCGGCATCGAGGTAGGTGGGCCGCGCCCGGACGATGATCTCGAAGTGCTCGCGCGCATCGAGGGCCCGGCCGGCCTCGAGGAGCATGCGCCCCAGCTTATACCGCAAATCGTGAAACGCGGGTCCGAGTGCCAACGCCGCGTGGTACTGATCGATGGCCCGTCCCAGACCACCGGCCTCGAGGTACGCGTCCCCCAGGCGGGCATGTTGGTTCGCCAGCTTGGCGGCCACGTGCGCCGCGAACCCCTGGCGCGGCTCACCCCCGACCTGGGCGGCCCGCCGGAACGCTGCGTCCGCCTCCGCTTCGCGGCCGAGCTCGTTCAGGACAATGGCCCGGTGCACGAGGGCCTCTATGTATTGCGGGTTCAGCGCAAGCGCCCGGTCGAGCTGGGCCAGCGCCTGCTCCGGCTGCCCGACCAGCGTGTAAGACAATCCAAGCAGATGATGCGCGTCGGCGAACGCACGTCCGGTCGCGACCACATCCTCGAGGAGGTGGATCGCCCCGTAGTAGTCCTGCAGCTGAAATCGCTCTCGCGCCTGTCCGACGAGATGTTCAGGACTTACGTCCATGGGTCGCCTCGTACCAGCGAACGAAAAGTCGAATACCTTCCTCGATCCCCACCGTGGGCCGATAGCCGAGCTCGCGTTCCGCGCGCCGCAGGTCGGCCGCGGTGAGCCGCACGTCCCCCGGCTGGTCGCCGTGGCGTTCGATGCGCACGTCGTGCCGCAGGGTCCGTCCGATCAGGTCGATCAGCCGGTCGAGCCGCACGCGCTCCCCGCCGCCGATGTTGATGGGCTCGGCGACCCCGGCTGCCCGCGGCCTGCCGGTCCACTCCACGGCGGACAGGACGCCATCCACGCAGTCCGTAATATAGGTATAGTCCCGCTCGCTCGACCCATCGCCGTGCATGCGGACCGGCTGCCCCTCGGCGATGAGGCGGGTGAAACGATGGATGGCCAGATCGGGCCGCTGGCGGGGCCCGTAGACGGTGAAGAACCGCAGGCAGGCGATCTGAAGACCGTACAGATGCGCGAAGGCCTGCGCCATGAGCTCCCCGGCCCGCTTGCTCGCCGCGTACGGCGAGATCGGCCAGGCCGCCGGAGCGTCCTCGGCGAAGGGCGGCGGCGTGGCGTCCCCGTACACCGAGGACGAGGACCCGAACACGATCCGCCGGATGCCTGCCCGCCGGGCGGCTTCGAACACGCGAACGGTGCCGGTCACGTTCGTCTCGCTGTAGGAGGCGGGGTCCTCGAGGGACGGTCGGACGCCGGGGCGCGCCGCCAGGTGCAGCACGACCAACACGCCGTCGAGCGGCAAGCCGTCACGCACGATGTCGACCTCGACGAAGCGGAACCCCGCCGTGCGTCGCAGCCCCTCGAGATTTCGCTCCTTCACGGCGCGCTCGTAGAATGGATCGAAGTTATCGATGCCCACCACCTCGTCTCCCCGGGCCAGCAGCGCCTCACAGACGTGCGAGCCGATGAAGCCGGCCGCGCCCGTCACGAGGATCCGGGGGCTCACCTCAAGAGCCCGCGAAAGTACTCGATGGTCCGGCGAAGACCTTCTTCCAGGGATACCTTCGGCTCCCAACCGAGCGTCTCGCGAGCGCGCTGGATATCGGGTTGGCGGACCTTTGGATCGTCGGTGGGGAGGGGCTCGACCGTGATCGGACTCGCACTGCCCGTGAGCTGCAGCACGAGCTCGGCCAACTGCCGCACGGTGAACTCGTCCGGGTTCCCGATATTCGTCGGCTCGGGTGCTCCACGCTCGAACAAGCGTACAATCCCTTCAATGAGGTCGTCGACATAACAGAACGAGCGAGTCTGGGAGCCGTCCCCGTACACGGTGAGCGGCTCGGCCTTCAACGCCTGGACGATGAAGTTCGACACGACGCGCCCGTCGTGGGGTCGCATGCGGGGGCCGTAGGTGTTGAAGATTCGGGCGATGCGCGTATCGAGCTCGTGGGAGCGATGGTACGCCATGGTCAAGGCTTCGGCGAAACGCTTGGCCTCGTCGTATACGCCCCGCGGCCCGACTGGATTGACGTTGCCCCAGTAGCTCTCGGGCTGGGGGTGGACCAGCGGGTCGCCATATACCTCGGAGGTGGAGGCGAGCAGCAGGCGTGCGCCCTTCGCCTTGGCGAGGCCGAGGGCTTTGTGGGTGCCGAGCGACCCGACCTTCAACGTCTGAATCGGGAGCTCCAGGTAATCGACGGGGCTCGCGGGGCTGGCGAAGTGGAACACGCCCTCGAGCGGTCCCTGGACCTCGATGAAGTTCGCGACGTCGTGGAGAACGAACTGAAAGTTGGGGTGACTCTTGAGGTGCTCGAGGTTTGTCTTGTTGCCGGTGCTGAAATTGTCCATGCCGACCACGCGGTGGCCCAGGGCCAGCAGTCGGTCGCACAGGTGCGAGCCGAGAAAGCCGCCGGCGCCGGTTACGAGGACGCGCATGCCACGGGGCGGCCGATGCTCTCATAGATGAATCCCAAGCGTGCCATCCGCTGTGGATCGTACAGGTTGCGCCCGTCCACGATCAGGGACCGGGACAGCGCGCGTTTGATGCGCTCGAAATCGGGGTTGCGGTACTCGAGCCATTCGGTCACGATGGCGAGTGCGGCCGCGCCCTCGACGGCGCCGTACGCGTTGGCTGCGTACGTCACGCGGTCGCCCAGGTGGCGGCGCGCGGACGCGGCCGCCGCCGGGTCGTGCACGCGCACGCGGGCTCCGGCCTCCAGCAGCTGCTCCACCAGCACGAGCGCCGGACTCTCCCGCACGTCGTCGGTCTCCGCTTTGAACGCCAGCCCCCACACGCCGATCGTGGCACCGCGCAGGTCGGGTCCCAGCCGCCGCTCCAGCTTCTCGAACAGAACCCGCTTCTGCCGCTCGTTGGCGGACTCGACCGCCTGAAGGATCTCGAGCTGCACGCCGCGGTCCTGCCCGATCCGAATCATCGCTTTCACATCCTTCGGAAAGCACGATCCCCCATACCCCGGCCCGGGAAAGAGGAACGCCGGTCCGATCCGTCGGTCCGTCCCGATCCCCTTGCGGACGAGCGTGATGTCCGCGCCGACGGCGTCGCACAGTCGGGCGACCTGGTTCATGAACGAAATCCGGGTCGCCAGCATCGCGTTGGCGGCGTACTTGGTCATCTCGGCCGAGGGGAGGTCCATGAAGATGATCGGGTTGCCGGTCCGTACGAACGGCGCGTACAGCTGGCTGATCACGTCCGCGGCGTCCGCCGAGTCCACGCCGACCACGACGCGATCGGGCTTCATGAAGTCTTCGACCGCGGCGCCTTCCTTGAGAAACTCGGGATTCGCGCAGACCTGGAACGGGGTCGTAGTGTGCTTGGCGATCTCGGCGCGGACCCGCTCCGCGGTGCCGACCGGCACGGTGCTCTTGGTGACCACCAGCTTTGGCCGGTCCATGTGCCGGCCGATGGTGCGCGCGACGTCAAGCACATGCTGCAGGTCGGCCGACCCGTCCTCGTCGGGCGGTGTCCCGACGGCGATGAACACCACGTCGGCGTGTTCGATCGCGCCGCCCACGTCGGTCGTGAACTGGAGCCGGCCGTCCCGCTGATTGCGAATCACCAGGGGCTCGAGCCCGGGCTCGTGAATCGGCAGGCGGTTCTGCTTGAGGCTGTCGATCTTGGCGCCATCCACGTCCGCGCAGAGGACGTCGTTCCCCGTTTCGGCGAGGCACGCGCCCGCAACCAGCCCGACATACCCCGTGCCGACGACCGCGATCTTCACCGCGCTCCGCCCTTACGCCGCGCTTTCTCGAGCGCGTTTCGTGTGTCGACGATCACGCGGCTGCACCGCTCCACGAGCGCGTAGTCCACTTCGGTGTGATCGGTCACGATCACGACACAGTCGGCCGCGGCGATGGTCTCCGAGGTCAGCGGGAGCGACGTGAGGTCGATAGCCTCGTCCTTCAGCTTCCGGACGTGGGGGTCGTGATACGAAACCACGGCGCCTCGCCGCTGCAAGAGTCGAATCACGTCCAGCGCCGGGCTCTCGCGGATGTCGTCGATGTCCTTCTTGTAGGCGACGCCCAGAACCAGCACCTTGCTGCCCCGCACCGCGCGTCCCTGTTCGTTGAGGAGGTCGACCACGCGCCCGACCCAGTACTCGGGCATCGCCGCATTGATCTCGCCCGCGAGCTCGATGAACCGGGTCCGGTAGTTCAGCGTGCGCATCTTCCACGCCAGGTAGTGCGGATCGAGCGGAATGCAATGGCCGCCGACCCCGGGCCCCGGCATGAACTTCATGAACCCGAACGGCTTGGTGGCCGCGGCCTCGATGACCTCCCACACGCTGACGCCGAGCTTGTCGCATACAATTGCCATCTCGTTGACGAGCCCGATGTTCACGCTGCGGAACGTGTTCTCGAGGATCTTGACCAGCTCGGCCGCCTCCGTGGACGAGACCGGCACGAGCCGCTCGATCGCCGGCTCGTATACGGCCGTCGCCACCCGGCGACACGCCTCGGTGATACCGCCAACGATCTTCGGCGTGTTGTGGGTGTTCCACTCGGGGTTGCCGGGGTCCACCCGCTCCGGAGAGAACGCGAGGAAGAAATCCTCACCCACTTTGAGTCCGGTCGCCTCGAGCGCCGGCAGCAACAACTCGCGCGTGGTGCCCGGGTAGGTGGTGGACTCGAGAACGATGAGCTGGCCGCGGCGCAGGGCCTGCTTGACGGAGTTCGTCGCAGCGAGCACGTAGCTCACGTCGGGATCTTTCGTCTTCGACAGGGGTGTCGGCACGCAAATGGATACCACGTCCGGCTCGCGCAGTCGGGTCAGATCCGTGGTCGCCGCGAAGGCCCCCGCCTTGACGAATCCGGCCAGCTGCGCGCCCGGCACGTCCTGCACGTGAGAGCGCCCCTGATTCAGTCTGTCGACGACGTTGTTGCTGACATCGAAGCCCAGGACGCGGAAGCCCACGCGAGCGAACTCCATCGCCAGCGGGAGGCCCACGTACCCGAGGCCGACGATCCCGATCAGCGCGGAGCGGTCCTTGGCCTTCGCAACGAGGAGGTCGGCGCCGGACGCGGCGGGCGCAGCGGGCGCGGCGGGGGCGGCGGGGGCGGGGGGAGCGGGGGGGCCGGCGGACCCGGGGGAGCGTGCCGAGGGCGGGCTCATATGCTGACCGGCGCGCCCCCCGCCGACAGGGAACGGGTAGCCGCGTCGAGTACTCGGACCACCGCCACACCGTCGGCGGCGCTCGCCCGGGGGCACTCCGTACGACGGGCGACGCGCACGAAATGGCCGAGCTCGGCGGCGAGCGGCTCCACGTTGGCGATCTTGGGAATGAAGATGTCGCCTTCCCGGATCGACAGCGCTTCGCCGTACGACCCGTACTCCGGTGGCCGCTCCACGCCCTTATCGTAGATCCGGAGCTTCTCGCGCGCCTCCATATCGTCGAACACCACCATCTTTGTCGCTCCCACCACCGTGAGTTTTCGCTCTTTGTGGGGGTCGAGCCACGACAACTGCACGTGTGCGAGCACGCCGCTCCCGAACTCCATGGTCAGGAACACGACGTCCTCGACTTTCGGCTGCAGGTAGCTCTTCCCGTGCGCGGCCACACGCACCGGGGTTTCCCCAAGCAAGTACAGTGCCACTGACACGTCGTGCGGCCCGAAACTCCAGAGGGCATTCTCGTCGGCGCGAACCTGCCCCAGGTTGACGCGAAGCCCGTACAGATAATAAATGCGACCGAGGTCCCCGCCCTGCACCAGGGCGCGGAGCCGCTCGACGGCCGGGTGGAACACGAGGAGGTGGCCGGCGAGCACGGGGACATCGTGCTTGGTCGCGGCCCGAGCGACCGCCTCCGCGTCGCTGGTGCTCAGGGCGAATGGCTTCTCGACCAGGCACGGCTTGCCGGCTTCGACGCACTGCAGGGCGATCCGGGCGTGCGTCGCGGCGGGGGAGGCGATCACCACGGCCTCCACCCGACCAAGAAGATCCGTCACGTCTCCGGTGACGTGCACCGCCGGGTATTGCCGTCCCAGCCGCTCGCGCGTCTTCACGTCGGCGTCGCACACCGCCGCCAGCTCCGCATCGGCGAGGGTCGCCACTGTGCGGACGTGGTTCTTGCCCCACGCGCCGGCACCGATCACACCCACCCGGAGGCGGCTCACCGGTAGAACCCGTGAATCGTCTCGACCACGAAGCCGATCTGGTCGGCGGTGAGCTCGGGATAGATGGGCAGGGAGATCACCTCCGTCGCGGCCCGCTCGGCCTCCGGGAGCCGGCCCCGCTGGTAGCCCAGGTGACGGAAGCAGTTCTGGAGATGGAGCGGCACCGGGTAATAGACGGCGTTGCCGACACTGTGGCTCTTCAAATGCGCCTGCAACTGGTCCCGGCGCTCGACCCGCAGTGTGTACTGATGAAAGATCGGCTCATTGCAGCTGTCGACCACCGGCGTCCGGACGGGTGACAGCCCGTCGAGGGCTTTGGTGTAGGACGCGGCGTGCTCGCGCCGCTTGCTCGACCAGGAGGCGAGGTGCGGCAGCTTCGCGAGCAGCACTGCCGCCTGCACCGAGTCGAGCCGCGAGTTGGTGCCGATCTCGTCGTGATGGTACTGCTTCGCCCCGCCGTGCAGCCGCAGCTTGCGGAGTCGCTCGGCGGCCGCGTCGTCGGAGGTGACCATCATCCCGCCGTCGCCCCAGGCGCCGAGGTTCTTGCTCGGAAAGAAGGAATAGCCCGTGGCCCAGCCCAACTCGCCCGCCATGCGCCATTCGCCGTCGATGCGGCGGCGCGCCCCGATCGCCTGGGCCGCGTCCTCAATGATCTTGAGACCATGAGCGCGCGCGATCGGGATCAACCGCTCGATGGCGGCCATCTGGCCATACAGATGAACGGGCAGGATGGCCCGGGTGCGCGGGGTGACCGCCGCCGCCACCGCCGCGGGGTCGATGTTGAACGTGCCGGGCTCGATATCCACGAAGACCGGCGTGCCGCCGGCGTTGTGGATCGCCCCGGCGGTGGCGAAGAACGTGAACGGCGTCGTGATGACCTCGTCGCCCGGCTCCAGCCCGAGGGCCTTGAGGGGCAGAAGCAGCGCGTCGGTCCCGCTCGCGCACGCGATGCCGTGTCTCGCGCGGGCGAGCTGGGCTACGGCGCTCTCGAGCTGCGGGACGGAGGGACCCATCACAAAGTGCTGCGACTCGATGACCGCTTGCAGGGCGGGCAGGACGTCGTCCTTGATCGCGCGATATTGCGCCACGAGGTCCAGTAACGGCACGTTCACGGTGTCAGGGATCCGAAAGAAAGAGGGGGAAGGAAATTACCCGACCCGGCCGGGCTGGGCAATGCGATGCAACGCGCCGTCCGACTCTTCATACGTCGCGCCGCAGCTCGCGCACGCCGCGGCGCCGCGCGCCACGACCAGACGCTCACCGCACTGGCACATCCAGCCCACGCGGCGGGCCGGGACGCCGACCATCAGGGCGTAGGCCGGCACGTCGGAGGTGACGACGGCGCCGGCCCCGATGAACGCATACTCCCCAAGGGTCACGCCGCAGACGATGGTGGCGTTGGCCCCGATCGACGTCCCCCGCTTCACGAGGGTGGCGCGGTACTCGTGCTTGCGCGACACGTGGCTGCGTGGGTTCAGGACGTTGGTGAACACGCAGGACGGTCCACAGAACACGTCGTCCTCGAGCGTGACGCCCTCGTAAATCGAAACGTTATTCTGGATCTTCACATTGGTGCCGATCCGCGTGCCGGGCATCACCACCACGTTCTGCCCCAGACTGCAGCGCTCGCCGATCATCGCACCGGGCATCACGTGACAGAAGTGCCAGATCTTCGTGCCGCGGCCGATTTGGGCGCCGTCATCGACGTAGCTGGATTCGTGCACGAAGTAGTCTGCCATCTAGGCTCCGATCACCTTTACCTCGAGCTCGAGCTCGACGCCGGTCTTCTTCGCGACGGTCTTGCGCACATGGTCGATGACCTTGAGCACGTCGCTCGCCGTCGCGGTGCCCGTATTCACGATGTAGTTCGCGTGCAGCGTCGAGACCTGGGCGCCGCCGATGGTGAAGCCCTTGAGCCCGCACTCGTCGATCAGCACGCCCGCTGTGCGCGGTCCGCCTGGATTCTTGAAGACCGATCCGGCGCAGGGCTGGTCGAACGGCGTGCCGGCCTTGCGCCAGCGGAACAGCCGGGCCTGCAGCTCCTTGAGCTTCGCCGGCGGCTCCTCGATCAGGGCCAGCTTCGCCTCGAGCACGATGACGTTCCCGAGGTTCGACGCCCGGTACTTAAAGGAGATCTGCTTGCGCCCCACCGACCGGACTTTCCCCTTGGCGTCCATCACGGTGGCCTCCGTGAGCACCTCGGCAAACTCCGCGCCGTGCGCACCGGCGTTCATATAGACGCCTCCCCCGACGGTGCCGGGAATGCCGATGAACCGCTCCACACCGGCGAACCCCGCCTCCGCCGTCCGGCGCGCGAGCAGCGGGGTCGCCAGTCCGGCCCCGACGATGGCGGTGGCACCCTTCATCTCGAAGCGGTCGAGCCCCTTGCCGATGCGGATGACGACGCCGGGGAAGCCCGCGTCCTTCACCAGGACGTTCGAGCCGAGACCGAGCGCCATCCAGGGCAGGCCGCGCTCCTGCGCGAGATCGAGCGCCTTGGCAACGTCCTCCGCGTCGGCCGGCTGGACGAGAAAGCGCGCCGGGCCGCCGATCCGGTACGTGGTGTAGCGCGCCAACGGCTCGTTCTCGAGCACGCGGCCGCGAAACTTGGGCTTCGGCGCCGGGGGCGGCGTCGCCGGCTTGACCGCGAGCTTGCCCCCCTTGCCGGTCGGCTTCGCGGCGGCTTTCGCTACGCCTGGCCGGCCGGTGCGGGGCTTACCGCTGGCGCCCTTGCCGCGACCGGTGGCTGCTTTTCGACGGTCGTTCTTTCGTGCCATTCTTGGAGACTCCTCACGCTGCCCGTTCGGCTGCGAAGAGCGATGATCGCGTCGCATGCGGCGCTGGCAGCCGACATCGTCGTCGTGTACGGGACGCGATGCATCAGCGCCGCGCGCCGGATCGCGTAGTCGTCCGCCTGCGTGAACTTCCCCAGGGGCGTATTGATCAGCAGCTGCACGTCCCCGGAAACGATCAGATCGATCGCGTTGGGCCGTCCCTCATGCACCTTGGCCACCAGATCCGCCGGCACGCCGCGCGACCGTACGTACCGCGCCGTGCCCTCGGTGGCCACGATGCGGAACCCCATCTCGTGAAACCGCCGCACGATCGGCAACACCGTGGGCTTGTCCGAGTCGTTCACCGTTACGAAAATCGCGCCCTCGAGCGGCAGGCTGCCGTCCGCGGCGATCTGCGCCTTCGCGAACGCCATGCCGAAACTGTCCGCCAATCCCATGACTTCGCCGGTCGAGCGCATCTCCGGGCCCAGGATGGTATCGACCCCGGGCAGCTTCGTGAAGGGGAAGACCGCCTCCTTGACCGCCACCCCGGGCAGCGGAAGGTCATCGGGAACACCCAGTTCGTCCAGGGTATGCCCGGCCATGACCGCCGCCGCGAGCCTGGCGAGGGGCACCCCCGTCGCCTTGCTCACAAAGGGGACGGTCCGGGACGCCCGGGGATTGACCTCCAGGACGTAGACGACCCCGTCCTTGATGGCGTACTGGACGTTGATCAACCCCACGACGCCGAGGGCGGCGGCAAACGCCTTGGTGTAGCGGCGCATCTCTTCGACCTGTCGATCGCCGATCAGGTAGGGGGGGAGGACGCACGCCGAGTCTCCCGAATGAACTCCGGCGTCCTCGATGTGCTGCATCACACCCCCGATCACGCAGCGGGTCCCATCTGAGAGGGCATCGACGTCGCCTTCAAACGCATCCTCGAGGAAGCGGTCGATCAGCACCGGATGCTCCGGCGCGACGCGTGCGGCCTTCTCGAAGTAATCGCGCAGCGAGCCCTCGTCGTACACGATCTCCATCGCCCGGCCGCCCAGCACGTAGGACGGCCGGACCAGCACCGGGAAGCCGATCCGCTCGGCGACGGTGACGGCTTCCGCCACCGACCGCGCCGTACCGTTCGCCGGCTGGGTGACACCAAGACGGTCCGCCAGAGCCTCGAACCGTCCGCGGTCTTCGGCGACGTCGATCGAGTCAGGAGAGGTCCCCAGGACGGACACGCCGGCCGCCTCGAGTGGCTTGGTGAGTCGCAAGGGGGTCTGGCCACCGAGCTGAACCACCACACCCCTGGGCCGCTCCCAGCGCACGATTTCGAGCACGTCTTCGAGGGTGAGCGGCTCGAAGTACAGCTTGTCCGAGATGTCGAAATCGGTCGACACGGTCTCGGGGTTCGAGTTGATCATGATGGTCTTCATACCCAGCTCGCGGAACGCGAGACCTGCCCGCACGCAGCAGTAGTCGAACTCGACGCCCTGCCCGATGCGGTTCGGCCCGCTGCCGAGGATTACGACGCCCTCGCCGCCGAACGGCGTCGATTCGTTCTCAGCGTCGTACGAGCTGTAGAGGTAGGGCGTGGCGGAGGGGAATTCCCCGGCGCACGTGTCGACGGTCTTGTACGCGGGATGCACATCGAGCCGCCACCGCAGCTCGCGGATGGCCGCCTCCGTAGTGCCGCGCAGCTCGCCCAGCTGTCGGTCCGAGAAGCCCATGCGCTTCATGCGCCGCAGCTCGAGCGCACTCGGCTCGTGCAGCCCCGCGAACCAGCGCTCCGCTTCGATCAGCTCTTCCATCTGATAGAGGAACCAGGGATCGATCCCCGTTGCCCGCGTCACGTCGTCCACCGACACGCCGTCGAGCAACGCGCGCTTGATCTGGAAGATCCGCTCGGGCGTGGGGGTGCGCAGCGCCACCCGCAGGTCTTCCGGGCTGTCGCTGGTCAGGCGGTCGTCCGCCAGGGTCTGGCCCGCCACCCATCCCGGGCGCCCGATCTCCAGGGCGCGCAAGCCCTTCTGGAACGCTTCCTTGAAGGTGCGCCCGATCGCCATCGCCTCGCCCACGGATTTCATCTGGGTGGTGAGACGGAAGTCCGCGGTCGGAAACTTCTCGAACGCAAACCGCGGCACCTTCACCACGACATAGTCGAGCACGGGCTCGAAGGACGCCGGCGTGGTTCGCGTGATGTCGTTCGGCAGCTCGTCCAGGGTGTACCCGACGGCGAGCTTCGTGCCGATGCGGGCGATCGGGAATCCGGTGGCCTTCGAGGCAAGCGCCGACGAACGGGAGACGCGCGGGTTCATCTCGATCACGAGCATCTCGCCGTCCGCCGGGTTGACGGCGAACTGGATGTTGCAACCGCCCGCTTCGACGCCGATCTCGCGGATGATGGCGATCGCGGCATCGCGCATGCGCTGGTACTCGCGGTCCGTGAGTGTCATGGCGGGCGCCACGGTGATCGAATCGCCGGTGTGCACGCCCATGGGGTCCACGTTCTCGATCGAGCATACGATCACCACGTTGTCCCGATGATCGCGCATCACCTCGAGCTCGAACTCCTTCCATCCGAGCACGCTCCGCTCGATCAGCGTGGTGTGGACCGGCGAGAGCTCGAGCGCCCGCTCGACCAGCTCCTCGAGCTCGGCGCGATTGTACGCGATACCCCCGCCGGTGCCCCCCAACGTGAACGAGGGGCGGATGATCGCAGGATATCCCGTTTCCGATGCCTCCGCGAGCGCGTCCGCTACGGTTCCAACCGTTCGGCCCACGGGGGTCGCCAGGCCGATCCGGCGCATGGCGGCCGCGAACTCCGCCCGGTCCTCGGCCATCTGAATGGCGCGGGCATTGGCCCCGATCAGCTGCACGCCGCACCGCTCCAGCGTGCCGTCCCTCGCGAGCGCCATCGCCACGTTCAGGGCCGTCTGCCCGCCCATGGTGGGGAGCAGGGCGTCGGGGCGCTCCCGCTCGATCACCCGCCGCACCCACTCTGGCGTCACCGGCTCGACGTACGTCCGGTCGGCCAGCTCGGGGTCCGTCATGATCGTCGCGGGATTCGAGTTGACGAGGACCACCTGATAGCCCTCTTCCTTGAGGGCCTTCACCGCCTGCGTGCCCGAATAATCGAACTCCGCGCCCTGGCCGATCACGATCGGGCCCGAGCCGATGAGCAGGATGCGCCGGAGGTCAGTCCGCTTGGGCATCGAGCACGTCCCGCAGGATGTCGTTCAGGTCGTAGCGCGGCGCCCAGCCGGTGGCGGCCCGCAGCTTGGACGCGTCGCCCACGAGGTGAAGCACGTCGCCGGCACGCATCAGATCCGGATCCGCCTCCGGAATGGGCCGAATCCCGACCATGGTGGCCACGCGATCGAACAGCTCGTCGAGTGACACGGCCTGCCCCGACGCGACATTGTACATCTCGCCCGGCTGTCCTTTGACCAGCAGGCGGGCGTATGCATCCACGACGTCTCGCACGTGCAGGAACTCCCGGACGGGCTCGAGATTGCCCACCTTGACCACCGGCGCCCCGACGCGCTTAGCGGCGCGCAGGCGCTCGACGAACGCGGGGACCACGAAGCGCGCGTCCTGGCCGGGGCCCGTATGCGCGAAGGCACGCGTGACGATCACCCGCAGGCCGGTTCGCCGCCACGCCTCGAGCGCCGCGATTTCCTCACCCGCCTTGCTCGCCGCGTAGGGAGACGCGGGCGCGATCGGGTCCGTCTCACGCCGCGGCCTGGGCTCCGTCGACGGGCCGTACACCTCCGCGGTCGAGGTCACGAGCACGATGGGGTCCGCGCGCCCGGCCCGGCGGGCCTGGCCGAGCACGTGCACGATGCGCGCGGTGCCCGCGGCGTTCACGTTCCACGCGAACCCCGGATCGCGCGTCGCGTCGCTGGTCGACGAGACGGCGGCGAGGTGCACCACTGCGTCGTAGGGGAGGTCGACGCACGCGCGGACCGATTCGGCATCCGTGAGCTCCAGGGGGAGCCATCGGACGGCGGCGTGCTCGTCGGGCGTCAGGTCGCCCGCCGGGCCGACCGCTGCGGGGCTCTGTCCAGGTCGGACCGCGCCGTAGACTTCGCGGCCGTCCGCGAGCAGGCGGCGGACCACCCAGCGACCCACGAAGCCGTCGGCCCCGGTGACGAGCACTTTCACGACACGCGCTCCAGGTCTGCGTCCACCATCATGCGAACCAGGTCCGTGAAGCTCGTCTGTGGCGCCCAGCCGAGGTCGCGCCTGGCCTTGGACGGATCGGCCTGCAACAAGTCGACCTCGGCCGGCCGGACGAACCGCGGGTCGACCTTCACGTGCCGCTTCCAGTCGAGGCCCGCGTGCGAGAACGCCACCTCACACAGCTCGCGCACCGAGTGGGTCTCACCCGTCCCCACGACGTAGTCGGCGGGCTTGGGCTGCTGCAGCATGCGCCACATCGCGTCCACGTAATCCCCGGCGAACCCCCAGTCGCGCCGGGCGTCGAGGTTGCCGAGCTGCAGCTCACTGCTCTTGCCCTTCACGATGCGGGCCACGCCGTGACTCACCTTGCGCGTCACGAACTCGAGCCCGCGGCGCGGCGACTCGTGATTGAACAGGATGCCGCTGACCGCGTACAGGCCGTAGGACTCGCGATAGTTCACTGTGATCCAGTGGCCGTAGACCTTGGCGACGCCGTACGGCGAGCGCGGATAGAACGGCGTGGTCTCGCGCTGGGGCGTTTCCTGCGCCTTGCCGAACATCTCGGACGAGCTCGCCTGGTAGCAGCGTGCCGCCGGATGCGCGAGCCGAACGGCCTCGAGGAGCCGAGTGACGCCGAGCGCGGTGAACTCGCCGGTCAGCACCGGTTGCGCCCACGACGTCGGAACGAAGCTCTGCGCCGCCAGATTGTACACCTCGTCCGGCTTGGCGTCGCGGATCACCGACGTGAGGGAATGCTGATCGAGGAGATCGGCGGGCACGATGTGGACGCGATCAAGCAGATGCCCGATGCGCTCGTAAGAGTCGTGCGACGTGCGTCGGACCACGCCCACCACGTCGTACCCCTTCCCGAGCAGCAGCTCCGCCAAATACGAGCCGTCCTGTCCCGTGATCCCGGTGATGAGCGCAGTGCGTCGGGGTTGCCCCACTCCCTTGGCCGGTTTAGCTTTCGGCCGCTTTTGCGAAGCGCTCATTTCCTCGGTCGGGCAGGTCCATGGCTCGAGTCTGCGAGATCTGTGGCAAGGGCCCCATGTCGGGGCACAACGTCAGCCACGCGAACAATAAGACCAACCGGCGCTGGTACCCGAACCTCCAGCGGGTGCGGGCGGTGGTGAACGGGACCACGCGGCGCATTCGGGTCTGCACGCGCTGTCTCAAATCGAACCGCGTCACCAAGGCCGCGTAACGAAAAAGGGGACCCAGGGTCCCCTCCCGTTGTCTCGCAGGGCGCCCCGCCGCCCCCCCCCCGCCCCCCGGCCGTCACTCACCCAACAGTTCGATGCGAGCGACGTCGGCGCCGTCACCCGCGCGGTGACCGAGCTTGATGATGCGCGTGTATCCGCCCGCCCGCGCCGCGAACCGGGGTCCCAGATCCTTGAATAGCCGGTGCGTCACGTCCCGATCTTTCAGCCGCCGCTCCACCAGGCGCCGCGCGTGCAGATCTCCGCGCCGCGCGAGCGTGATGAGCCGCTCCGCGTAGGGGCGCAGCTCCTTCGCCTTGGCCTCGGTGGTCACGATCCTGTCGTGCCGGAAGAGGCTCGTCGCGAGGTTTGCCAGCAGTGCCTTCTTGTGGCTCGCGGTGCGGGACAGCTGCCGGCCCTTGGCCCGGTGCCGCATTACTCCGCTTCTCCTTCACTCGCCTGCGCCTGCGGTGGCATGCCAGGATCGAGCACCTTCCACTCGGTGTCTGTCTCCTCGAACTTCATCCCGAAATTCAGGCCCTCCCGCCGGAGCAGCTCGGCAATTTCCCCCAGCGCCTTTTCGCCCACGTTCTTCACCTTGAGGAGATCCTCCTCGCGATACTGCACGAGGTCTCCCAACGTGCGGATGTTGGAATTCTTGAGCGAGTTGACCGACCGGACCGACAAGCCCACGTCGTCGATCGAGCGGGCGAGCACTTCCCGCAACCGGCCCGTGGCGGCGCCACCGTTTCCGGCTGGCTGGGCGGCGACCATCGGCACTTTGCCGAAGTCCACGAAGAAGCGGAAATGCTCCTGCGCCAGGGCCGCCGCGTACGCGACCGCGTCTTCGGGAGAGATGGTCCCATTGGTCTCGACCGTCAGTGTGAGCCGGTCGTAATCGGTGCGCTGGCCAACGCGCGTTTCCGCCACCGTGAAGTTGGCGCGTCGCACCGGGTTGTAGATCGAGTCCACGCGAACCACGTCGACCGGCATGGTACGATCGATTGGGTGCTGATCCGCCTCGACGTAGCCCCGCCCCTTGTTCACGTACAATTCACCGCCGATTTCGCGGTCGTCCTGCACGGTGAACAGCAGCTGATCGGGATTCACGATGGTCACCGCGCTGTGCGCGTCGATATCGCGCGCGTACACCGGCCCGGCCTTGTCGTGCTTGATGTGGAGGACCGCCTCGTCGACGTCCGCGGCGAGGACGAGCGTGAGCGCCTTGAGCCGCTGGATGATTTGGTGCACGTCCTCGACCACGCCGGGGATGGTCTGGTGCTCGTGGACGACCCCGTCCAAGCGGAAGGCCCACACGGCGGCCCCGCGGAGCGAGGAGAGCAGCATCCGGCGCAGCGAATTGCCCAGCGTGTAGCCGTAGCCCCGCTCGAGCGGCTGGAGGCGGAACTCGGCGGCATTGGCATTGTCTTCCCGCTTGGTCATCTCGACCAGGTGCGGGCGAACCAGCCCCGTCAAATCTAGAGTCGTCATCACTTGGAATAGAGCTCAACGATTAACTGTTCTTGCGCGGCGATCGGGATGGCGTCGCGGGTGGGCCGCTGCGTCATCTTGCCGAGCGCCTTGTCGGTATCGACCTGTATCCAGGACACCGGTTGCTGGCGGCCGAACTGCTCGAGCGCCAGCTTCACCTGCACCAACTCGCGGCTTGCGTCGGCCAGCTTCACTTCGTCACCCGGGCGCACCCGGAAGGACGGCACGTTCACCGTCCGGCTGTTGACCTGCACGTGGCGGTGACGGACGAGCTGGCGCGCCTGCCGACGCGACACCGCGAACCCCATCCGGTAGACGAGGTTGTCGAGCCGGCTCTCGAGCGCGACCAGAAGCGCCTCACCGGTCACGCCCGGCTCCTTCAGGACGCGATCGAAGATGTTGCGGAACTGACGCTCTGACAGCCCGTAGATCCGCTTGACCTTTTGCTTTTCCCGCAGCTGCCGCGCGTATTCGGAGGCTTTGCGCCGCCGCCCCGACGACTGGCCGTGCTGACCGGGCGCGTAGGCCCGCCGCTCGACGGCGCACTTCTCCGTCAAACAGCGCGTCCCCTTGAGGAACAGCTTCGTCCCCTCGCGGCGGCACAGCTTGCAGGCAGGACCCGTGTAGCGTGCCATCGCTCAGACCCGCCGCTTTTTCGGCGGCCGGCAGCCATTATGCGGGATCGGGGTCACGTCCCGAATCGAGCGGATCTGCAGCCCGGCGGTGGCCAGGGCCTGAATCGCGGATTCACGGCCCGACCCCGGCCCCTGCACCCGCACGTGCACGCGCCGCACGCCGAGATTGAGCGCCTCACGCGCCGCCTGCTCCGCCGCCACCGTCGCGGCGAACGGCGTCGATTTCTTCGACCCCTGGAAGCCAGCCTTGCCCGAGGAACCCCACGTGATGGCATTCCCCTGCATGTCGCTGATGGTGATGAGCGTGTTGTTGAAGGTCGCCGTGATATGGGCGATGCCTTCCGCCTCCACCACCTTCTTGACGCGCTTCGCGCCCGCCGCTTTCGCCTGTGCCATTTACTTTTTCAGCAAGGGCTTCTTCTTGCCCGCAATAGCGCGCCGCGGCCCCTTCTTCGTGCGCGCGTTGGTGTGGGTGCGTTGGCCGCGCACGGGGAGGTTCTTCCGGTGCCGCGAGCCGCGATACGTGCCGATGTCCATCAGCCGCTTGATGTTCATCGCGACTTCCGTGCGCAACGCGCCTTCGACCTTGTAGTCGCGCTCGATCACCTGACGCAGCCGTGCCACCTCCGCATCCCGGAGGTCGCGCACGCGCGCATCCGAGGTCACCCCGGTCTCCGCGAGAATTCTCCTCGCGTTCCGAGGTCCGATGCCGTAGATGTACGGAAGGGCGTACAGGATTTTCTTGTCGCGCGGCAGGTCGACCCCTGCAATGCGTGCCATCCGCTACCCCTGCCGCTGCTTGTGCTTGGGGCTGCGCTTGCAGATGACGCGGATGACTCCCCGCCGCTTGATCACCCTGCAATGCTCACAGATCGGCTTTACGCTAGTCCGGACCTTCAAGACGGGCGCTCCCGGGAAAAAATTTCCAATTGAATCTTGAATTGTAGACGGCGCTGTAAGTTCGCGCAAGGGGCGGGATTAGGGCGCGCTCCGCAACTCCGTCAGCACCCATTCGTCGCTTGTCTTTCGAAACCCGAGAAACACCGTTTCGCGACGCTCGTCGCTCGTGCCCGCCACCACGTACCGCCGTTCCAACTCGGCGTAGCCGCGTTCCGGCTCGACCTCGCGAACCGCGCTCACCGTCAGCCGGCGCTCGACGCCTGCCCGGAGGTGACGGCGCAACAGCTCGAGGGCCTGGGCACGATCCACCGGCGCGGAGGGGTCGGCGCCTGGAATCTGGAGCACGATGCTAGGGCCTTGGCCCACAATCGCTTCCACATTGTGCCTCAGCCACGCCTGTCGCACGCGCTCGGCCGCTTCGGCGAGCGAGCCCTGGGCCCGCACGCCAACGCCCAAAACGGCGCTGAGTAGCAGGACGATCGCCAGCGAGCGCAGCATCAGAGGCTCTCCATCAACCGCTGGTACACCCCAACCGGGTCCGCGGCCTGCGTGATGGGACGGCCGACCACGACGTGGGTCGCCCCGCGCCGCACCGCCTCGGCCGCCGTCACCGTGCGCGCCTGGTCGCCGCTCGCGTCACCGAGAGCCCGGATGCCGGGCACCACGATCCAAGGCGCGGGCCCGAGAGCGGCGCGAAGCAGCGTCAGCTCAAGCCCGGATGCCACGATGCCGCGGAGGCCGGCGCTCACCGCCAGCCGGGCGAGACGCTCGGTCTCGACTCCCATATCCGGCACGCCACGGCCTACCACCCGCTCGAAGTCGCCAGCGTCGTGCGACGTGAGCACGGTGACGCCAACGAGCGCCACCTCCCCGGCGGCGCTTGCCGCAGCGGCAAGAGCCGCCGGCCCGCCCAGGGTGTGTACCGTCGCCATCGCCACCCCCTGCGCCCGCGCCGCCTCGACCGCTCCGGCCACGACGCTGGGGATATCGTGCCACTTGAGATCGAGGAACACACGAATCCCGCGCGCCGCGAATTCCCGGACCAAGGCGGGTCCCTCCCGGACGTGCAGCAGGGGGCCGATCTTCGCCCAGCGGAGCCCCGGCAGCCGCGCGGCCAGGTCCAAGGCCTCCCGCCCGCTGGGGAGATCGAACGCCACGATGAGGTCAGCCAGGACCGAGCTCCCGCGCGATGCGCTCCGGGGCACGCGGGTCGGCGAGTGCCGCGGTCCCGATCGCGACGAGCGACGCGCCCGCCGTCAAGTATTCGCGGGCGTCCCTCGCGGTGCGGATGCCCCCAACCCCGATGATCGGGATGTCGACCTTGTCGTGCACTCGTCGGGTCGCCAACACGCCGATCGGAAGGAGCGCCGGACCGCTCACGCCGCCGGATCCGTTTCCCAGGCGCCCGTCGAGCGCCCCCGGTATTGTGTTCACGAGGGTCACCGCAGCCGCACCCTCCTGTTTCGCTACCGCGGCCATGCCGGCGATGTCCGGTAGCACGGGCGAGAGCTTCACTACGATCGGTCGCGTGGCCGCCGCGCGACATCGCCGCACGAGCTCACGCAGTCCGTCGGGAGTCGCACCGAACTCGAGCCCACCGGCGCTTGTGTTGGGACAGGACGCGTTCACCTCGAATGCCGTGATCACGGCGAGATGACTGAGGCAGGTGATCACGTGTACGTAATCGTCCACCGTCGCACCGGCGACGTTGACCAGCACCCGTGCGCGCTGGAGGTATGTCGCGAGCCACGGGAGGTCGTGGTCGCGCACCGCCTGGACGCCGGGGTTCGCGAGACCGACGGCATTGAGCATGCCGCCCGCGAACTCGGCCACACGTGGCGCGGGGTGCCCGGGTCGCGGCTCCGGGGTGACCGCCTTGGTCACGATCCCACCGAGCGCGTCCAAATCGATGACGTCGCGCACCTCGCGGCCGAAGCCGGCAGTGCCGGAAGCGAGCAGGACTGGGTTTTGGAACGTCGCGTCGAACAGCCGAACTGCCGTCACCGCCCCCTCGCCGGCGCCGCGACCGCGAGTTTCCGCTCGAACTCGAGGAGATACGCGACGATCCCGTCCGCGATGGCGCTCGCGATCTTGTGCTGACCGAGGCTCGAGGCCAGGAACGCCCCGTCCGTGCGATTGGTGGCGAAGCCGGTCTCGACCAGGATGGCGGGCCGCCGGGCCGTGGTGAGCACCATGAACCCCGCCTGCTGCACACCGTGACCGCCTCCGGGATGGATGCGCGCAACGGAGTCCTGGACCAGCGCGGCGAGCTGGGCCGACTCGCGCAGATACTCGTTCACCTGGAGGTCCCTGAGGATGAACCCCAACGGACCGGTCGCTGCGCTCGACGCCCCGGTCTCGAACCGGATCGCGTCGTTTTCCGTTTGGGCGACGCGCTGCTGATCCTCGGTCTTCGCGTCGGACAGGAAATAGGTCTCCACGCCGCTCGCCCGATCGGCCCGCCTGCCCTCGGGCATCGCGTTCACGTGGATGCTCACGAACAGGTCGCACTCCGCTTTGCAGAACGCCCCGCGATCGGCGAGGTCAATGAGGGTGTCGCCGGAGCGGGTGAGCGACGCGCCGATACCGCGCCGCATCAGCTCCGCTCGCAACAGGCGGGCGATGGCGAGTGTGATGTCCTTCTCCACCAGGCCATCGGGGAAATACCGACCCGGGTTCCCCGGATCCACGCCTCCGTGCCCCGGGTCCACTACGACCGTGTGATGCAGGCGCAATCCGGTCATCGGGTTGGGCACCGCCGCGGGCGAGTGCATTGGGGCGGATGGCGGAGGAGCGGCAGCCACCGCACCAGCCACGGGCAGCTCGACGAGTCGTGCCCACGCGCCGGCCCCGGAGGCGTCCCAGCGATAGCGGCCGCCCAGCGCCCGCGGCACACAGTCCGCGAGCCAGTTCAGGGGCAGGAAGACCGTATCGCGCGCCACGTATGGCTCGCCCACGAGCCCGTAGACCACGCCGCCGACGCGCACGAACGGCGCGCCCAGCTGGAAGACGAACTCCGTCCCCGAGAGTCCCACCGCCACGCGTGAGCCCTCGAGCGCCACGGTGAGTCCGAGCGGCGGCCCGAGGAGCGGCGCGGCGACGGCGGCGCTGCCGCGCTCGCTCGTCACGGGTACCGTGGTCTCCCCCCGCGGCGTGGAGATCAACACGACTTGGGGCGCCCGGGGGGGCGTCGCGATCGCGAGCCAGAGCCATAGCAGCACGCTCACGAGCGCGTTCCCTTGATGCCGCGCGCCAGCTCGCGCTCTGCCACGCGCCGCTTCAACTCCTCGCGCTTGTCGTGCAACTTCTTGGCCTTCGCGAGAGCGATCGCAACCTTGGCGAGACCGTCCTTGAAGTAGAGCTCGAGGGGGACGATCGTGAGTCCCTTCCGACTGGTTCCGCCGATCAGCTTGCGGATCTCCTGTGCGTGGAGGAGCAGCTTGCGGGAGCGCGCGGGCGGCGGGTTGTTATAGCTCCCGGGCCGATAGGCCGCGATGGTCATCCCCTCGAGCCACACTTCCCCGTTGCGCACGTGCGCATAGGCTTCACCGAGACTGGCCTTGCCGGCGCGGAGCGACTTGACCTCCGTGCCCGTAAGCACGAGGCCCGCCTCCCACGTCTCCAGGAGATGGTAGTCATGTCGCGCCCGCGGGTTACGGGCGATGGAGACTTTGTCCACCGGGCCAGCGCAAGATAGAAACCGTCACGAAAGCGGTCAAGCCAAGAGTTGACTTGAGGTTATACCGCCGTCTATATTCGCCGTTCCCGCGCTGCCGAAGTGGTGGAATTGGTAGACGCGCTGGCTTCAGGAGCCAGTGGGCGCAAGCCCGTGGGGGTTCGAGTCCCCCCTTCGGCATGTCAGTATCTCGGCAGACTCCGGTCCACGTTCACCGCCCACGCGTCGATCCCGCCGCGCAGACTGCGCACTTTCGGAAAGCCCGCGGCCTTCAAGATCTCGAGCGCCTTGAGCGAGCGCGCGCCGTGATGACAGTGCGTCACGATCTCGCGGTGCCCGTCCAGCTCGCCGAGGCGGTCCGGGAGCTCACTCAGTGGAATAAGCCGCGCACCCTCGATGTGCGCGATCGCGTGCTCGTGCGGATCGCGCACGTCGATCACCAGCAGCTCCGGGTTGCGGTGCCATTCGTCTTTCAGCTGCTCGGCGCTGATCTCGGCCCCTTCGTACGACGGCTCGGCGCCGATGCCACAGAACGCCTCGTAGTCGATCAGGGCGGTGATGGTGGGATGGCGGCCGCACACCGGGCAGTCGGGATCCTTCTCCAGCCGCAGCTCGCGAAACTGCAGCTTCAGGGCGTCGAACAGCACCAGGCGCCCGATGAGCGGCTCGCCCACGCCGAGGATCAGCTTGATCGTCTCCATCGCCTGGATCGAGCCGATGATCCCGGGCAGTACGCCGAGGACGCCCCCTTCCGCGCACGAGGGGACCAGTCCCGGCGGCGGCGGCTCCGAGTACAGGCAGCGGTAGCAGGGTCCCCGTCTCGCGTGGAACACCGATGCCTGACCCTCAAAGCGGAAAATGGACCCGTAGACGTTCGGCTTGTCGAGGAGCACGCAGGCGTCGTTCACGAGGTAGCGGGTCGGGAAGTTGTCTGTCCCGTCGGCCACGACGTCGAAGTCACGGATGATGTCGAGGGCATTCTCGGATGTGAGCCGGGTTTCGAACGGCTCGACGCGCACGTTCGGGTTCAGGTCGTGGATGCGCGCCGCCGCGGACTCGAGCTTGCTCGTGCCGACCGTGGACGTGCCGTGCAGGATTTGCCGCTGCAGGTTCGTCTTGTCCACCACGTCGAAGTCCACGAGGCCGATGGTGCCGACGCCAGCGGCCGCCAGATAGAGGGCCGCCGGTGAGCCCAGGCCCCCTGCCCCCACCAGGAGTACCCGGGCTGCCTTCAGCTTCTTCTGGCCCTCGAGGCCCACATCCGGCAGGATGAGGTGGCGCGAATACCGCAGGATTTCCTCGTGCGACAGGTGGGGCAGCACGTCTGCCACGGCCGTTCCTCCGGCAATACTCGGGATGATCGAAACGGTGTCCCCGGCCTTGACCGGCGTGTCGCGCTGGGCCAGCTGCCGGATGTCGCGGTCGTTGACGTACACGTTGACAAAGCTGCGCAGCCGGCCGTCGTCTGAAAAGAGATGCGGCCTCAACGGCGCGTGCTCGCCGGTGAGCCGGTCGAGCAACTCCCCCACACTCCCCCCCTCCAGCTGGACCGCATCACGGCCGCCCACGAAGGGACGCAGCGGTGTGGGAATCAGGATTGTTACTGCCATACGACCTTCCGCTCCTCGTTGGTGATCGGCTCTTCCTCGAAGCTCCCACGATCGTCCGTGAGAACCCAGCTCTTCAGCTCGGCGGCGCTGCCCCGTCCCACGCCGACGATGACGTACGACAGCGTGGGCCAGGCGTGCTCACGGTCGAACGCCGATGGCACCGGGGGGTGATCGGGATGCGAATGATACACGCCGATGACCTCGAGGCCGTCGCGCTCGAGGCGCTCCTGCGCTCGCCGGAACGATTCGGGGTCGATCAAGTAGCGGTTGCGTGCCGCGTCGGTCCGTCGATTGACCAACGGCACCAGCTGAACCGCCATCTTGTAGTGCTCCTCGACGCTCCCGCCGATCAGGCCACAGGCCTCGGCAGGGTAGTCCGCCTCGCCGTGCCGGCGGATCGCCGCTACGTGTCGTGGATCGAGAACGAGCGTCATTCGGATTTCCCCTCCCCCTCCCCCTCCCCCTCCCATTCCCCCGTGAGCCGACGGGGCTCGCTCAAGTACCGAGTGCCCGAGTCCGGCGCGACGACGACAACGACGGCGTCTGACAATCGGGCGTTCGGGCGGGGGCAGTCGGACAGAACCCGTTCCGCGGCCACGACTGCCGCCCCTGTGGACCAGCCCACGAGCAGCCCCGCCTCCCGCGCCAAGCGCCGGACCGCGCCTTCCGCGTCTTCCGTCACCACAAACTCGGTTCTGTCCGGCAGGGCGGGATCGTAGATTCCCGGCACGATCGCCGTTGCCAGGTGCTTCAGCCCCTCGAGCCCGTGGAAGGGCCCGTCGGGTTGCACGGCGACCAGCTCGATGTCCGCGTTCAATTCCTTCAAACGCCGGCCGGTTCCCATCATCGTGCCCGTCGTACCCAGCCCTGCCACGAAATGCGTCACGCGGCCGGCGGTCTGGCGCCAGACCTCCTCGGCCGTCGTCACGTAGTGCGACCGCCCGTTCGCCGGATGATTGTATTGATCCGCGTACCAGAACCGGTCCGGCTCGGCAGCCGCCAGCGCCCGTGCCGCCCGAATCGCTCCATCCGACCCGTCGAGCGGGTCCGTGAAAATCACCTCAGCGCCGTGCGCTTCGAGGAGTGCCTTCCGCTCGGCGCTGGCGTTACGCGGCACGCAGACGGTCACCCCGATCCCCGCTGCGGCCCCGAGCATCGCGTACGCAATCGCCGTATTGCCGCTGGACGCGTCGAGCAGGCGCTTGCCGGGCAACTCGCCGCGCGCGATCCCGTCCCGGAGTATGAACAGCGCCGGACGATCCTTCACGGAGCCGCCGGGGTTGAACCACTCGGCCTTGAGAAGCAAGGACGGTGAAGGCTGGTGGAGGTGCGTGGAGGTTGTGACGGGAATCAACGGGGTGTTGCCCACTAAGGCCCACAATGCTGGCTCTTGGTGCGCGGCCTCCACCATCCTCCACCGTCCTCCACCAACCTCCACAGCTTTCACGCTTCACTCCCCTTCGCAATCGGCGCTCCCACCAGGTTCCCCCACTCCGTCCACGAGCCGTCGTAGTTGCGCACCTTCTTCACTCCGAGCAGGTACTTCAGCGCAAACCACGTGTGGCTCGACCGCTCCCCGATGCGGCAGTAGGCGATCACTTCGTCTTTCCCGTCGATCACTTTGGCGCCTTTGTACAGCTCCACCAGATCCTCGTACGTCTTGAACGTGCCGTCCTGGGCGACCGCCTGACTCCATGGGATATTCCTCGCGCCCGGGATGTGTCCCGCGCGCTGCGCCGTCTCCGTCATGCCGGGCGGCGCGATGATCTCCCCGACGAATTCCGGTTTCGAGCGTACGTCCACGAGGGCCGTCTTCTTGGATTTGAGCGCCTTCTCCACCTCCGGGCGCTTGGCGCGGATCGCCGCGTTCACTTTCTTCGGCACGGGGTAGGTTGTCCGCCGGATCGTCGGGCGCTCGGACACGAGCGGCCGGCCTTCCGCGACCCACTTAGCCCGGCCGCCGTTCATCAGCTTCGCGTTCGTGTGCCCGTACAGTTGCAGCAGCCAGAACGCGAACGCCGCGAACCAGTTGTTGTTGTCGCCGAAGAGGACCACGGTGGTCTGGGGCGTCACGCCGGCGTCCGAGAGCAGCTTTGCAAACGCCGCTTTGTCCGGGATGTCACGCCGCACGGGGTCGTTGAGCTGGGACTGCCAGTTCCAACCCACGGCGCCCGCGACGTGACCCGCGTCGTACGCCGTCGTATCGACGTCGACTTCGATCAGCCGAACGGCGGGATCGTTCACGTGCGCGGCCACCCAATCGGTCGACACGAGCGCCTCGGGATGCGCGTATGGCACGGTTGCCTCCAATCCGGTTAAACCCGACAGTGCCAGTCGGGTTTCAGTTGAAAAAAAACAATCGGGACGGCGGGACTAGTTCCCGGCCAGAACCCCGGCGATTTGGTACAGCTCGGGTTCGTCGTGCGTGAGATCGGCGAGCGAGATGCCGGCCAGCAGATCGTTGATCCGGTGCTCGAGCATTCGCCAAACCGGCCGGATGCTGCACGACGCGTCCGGACTACATCGCTGGGGATCGACGGGATGGAGATCGCAGTTCACTTCGAAGGTGACGTGCTCGGAGGCCTCGATCACGTCCTTGACGCTGATCGCCTGAGGCTCGCGGGCGAGGTGATAGCCCCCCTTGGCGCCGCGGACCGATTCCACCAGTCCACCACGCCGCAAGCGGAGGAGAATCTGCTCGACGTAATCGTGGGGCAACCGCTCTTGTTCGGCGAGCTCGCGCGCCGCAACCGGCCCCTGCCCCGCACGCTTGGCGAGGTGCAGCGACACGATCAACCCGTACTCGGCCCATGTGGTGACGCGCATGGCTGCAATATGGGAGGGTAAGTCTCGGGATTCAATGGGAGCGGGGAGCAGGGAGCGGTACCCTCCTCAGCACCAAACGGTACCGCTCCCCGCTCCCCGCTCCCGTTCGCTAACGGGCCCCACCAATCCGGGGGCTGAGCGACGCCCCCACCTGCACACCAAACACGTGTTCGCCGGAATTGCGCTGCAGCCACAGCAGGCGCCCGTTCAGGTTCCACATCAGATCCCCGCTATAAAAGTCCGCACCGACGCCTCCCTGCGCCCCCTGCGCGATGCCCCTGTCGGGGCCCTGGGAGTACACGCCGGCGAGCAGAAACCCGGCCTCGCCGTACACCCGCCCCCACGCGGGCCGCACCGACGCTTCGTAGGCCGGGGCGAAGAGCACCGCGGTCTCGTCACAACCCGTGGTGGGGCAGCCGCTCGTGATTCGGAGTGGGGCCAGGTCGATCTGGACCGCGACGGTGCCCGCCTTCTTGGTGTCGCGTCGGAATCGGGCGCCGACGAATGGAGCGCGCCCGTGCAGGGAGCCCGAGATCGGGATGAGGAAGCTCGCGGCTGGACCCACGGCGCCATCAAGGAACTCTCCCTTGCGGACGCCGCCGAACGTCACGGACGCGTTCGCCACCGCCTCGAGTGCCTGGATCTGACTCCCCGGGACTTCGAGGAACCGTCCCGCGACGGTGGCAGCCGCTGCGCGGCCGACATTGACTCGCACTCCCAGTCCGAAGGCCAGCGCGACCTGGCTCGTGGCCGATGTGTGCGCGGTGCATGACAGGACGATCAGGCAGAGCGAGTCGACCTCGGTGACTCGCGCGAGGCCGAGGGCCGTCAGGGCGAACGGCGCAACGAGACTGCGCGTGCCGACCGGGTAATAGTACGAGTCGAGCCCGTACAGGGTGAGCCGCCGGACACCGTGATCCGTCGAGAGATCGTTGTAGCGGGCGACGGTGAGCCCGATCTCGCTCTCGTCCCCACTGATGAGGGCGGCCGTTCCGCCCCAGGACGGGAAGCTGTGGCTCGCGCCGGAAAGATCCTCGAGGCTGATCGACGAGTACGTCGGGCCGATCCGGAATCGGTTTTGCGCGTGGCTAGTTGAAACGATGACCATCGAGAGGGCCGCCGCGACTGCGAGTATCGCACGCATGTCGCAACGGATAACGAGCGCGGGGGTCGGGTTCGGTGACTCGAATCACGGCCCCCGGCCCACCCCGGCCCCCGAGTGACGCGAGCTACTTCATCAGCAATCCGACCAGGAGCCCCGTCACGTTCATCCGCACCAGCCACGACACCGCAGTTGCCTTGAGTAACGGGCGCACCTTGTCGTACCACACGCCGCTCCCGAGCGTCGAGAGGAAAATGGTGGGGAGCCAGAGGACGGTGGCGAACTCCATACCGGCAAGCACGCCACCGCTCTTCACCCAGAGCGCACCGCGGAACTGTCCGTAGAACCACGCGAACAGCACGCCGAACACCAGCGCCAGGACGGCGGACTTGGGCAGGTTAGCGGCCATCATCTTCTTCCCTTCCTCGGGCGTGGGAGGGAACGTCCCGAACGCCTGCATCTCGGGACCAGTGAAGACCTTTCCCCACATCACGTAATCAGCGAAAAACGCACCCACGCCCCCGATCAGTCCAGCGACGATCCAGCTCATGCGGGTTCCTCCTTCTGGAGTGTTGGACTGCAGACGGCCGTCCTTGCCGCACTCACGTCACGTCCGTTGCCCCGGGACTCCCAGCTCGGTCATGGCCAGCAGATCGAGCACTTCTTCCAGATCCTTGCCCTTGAGCAGGCCTTTCTCGATGACCAATTGCCGCACCGTGACGTTCTTCGCCACGGCCTCCTTCGCGAGCTTCGCCGCCTCCGCGTAGCCGATCTTCGGGGCGAGCGCCGTCACGAGCGCGGGGCTGCGCTCGAGCCAGTGCTCGCACTGCGCGCGATCGGCCTCGACCCCTTCCACGGCGCGCTCCGACAGCACGCGCGAGGCGTTGGCGAGGAGCTGCATCGTGAACAGCAAGTTGTGGGCGATGACCGGCATCATCACGTTGAGCTCGAGCTGGCCCGCCTCGCTGGCGGTAGCGACGGTGACGTCGTTCCCCAGGGCCTGGTAGCAGACCATGTTCACCATCTCCGCGATCGACGGGTTCACCTTTCCCGGCATGATGCTCGAGCCCGGCTGGACCGGCGGCAGGACGATCTCGGCGAGCCCGGTGCGCGGGCCGGACGTGAGCAGGCGAAGGTCGCTCGCGATCTTCCCGAGATCCATGGCGTACGTACGTAACGCGCCTGAGAGCGCCGCCGCGTCGCCCATCGACTGCATCAGCTGAACGCGATCCCTCCCCTCCCGGAGCTCGAGCCCGGTGATCGCCCGGAGATGCTTCACCACGAGTGGCGGGTACGCCGGCTCGGCGTTCAGTCCCGTTCCGACCGCCGTGCCGCCAATCCCGAGATCGCGCAGGGCATCCGCGGCGCCGGCCACGCGGTCCCGGTTGCGCTCGACGGTGTGCCCGTAGGCGGTGAACTCCTGGCCGAGGCGAATCGGCGTGGCGTCCTGCAGGTGTGTGCGCCCGGACTTGAGAATGCGGTCGAATGCTCTACCCTTCGCCAGGAAGGCGGCGGCCAGCCGCCCCATCGCGTCGAGGAGCGGGGTCAGCTCGGCGAGCGCGGCCAGCCGGATGGCCGTCGGGATCACGTCGTTGGTTGACTGGGCCATGTTCACGTGATCGTTCGGGTGCACCGGTGCGTAGGCGCCGCGCCGAGCGCCCAGCAGCTCGTTCGCGCGGTTGGCGAGGACCTCGTTCGCGTTCATGTTATGCGAGGTTCCCGCCCCCGCCTGGTACGGGTCCACGACAAACTGGTCCCGGTGCTGACCCCCCAGCACCTCGTCGGCCGCCCGTACGATCGCGTCGGCGAACTTCGGATCGAGACGGCCGGTTTCTTTGTGTGTGAGCGCGGCGGCCTTCTTGATCTGGACGACCGCGTCGACGAATGAGGCGAGGGGTCGGAGGTGGGAGATGGGAAAGTTGCGGCGGGCCCGTTCGGTTTGAATGCCGTAGAGCGCGTCGGCGGGAACCGGCAGTTCACCCAGGGAGTCACGCTCGACGCGGGTCGCGCTCATCGCCTCCGTCCGTCGTTCGGTCACGGCACCGTCGGTCTCGAACCAGGAATTGCCCATGGATACCCAGGACCTGTTGCACCACCTCGCCGATCGCGCGCGCTTCTCGGCCACGAAGCCGATCAAGATCGACTGCTTCCGCTCCACGCGGCTCCTCGTCGGTCTCAACTGCTTCGAGCCGGGTCAGGAGCAGAAGGCGCACGCCCATCCGGGCGCCGACAAATTCTATTTCGTTGTAAGTGGAAAGGCGAGGTTCGCCGTGGGAGAGGAGCGGTTCGAGGCACGCCCCGGAGACCTCATCCTGGCCCCCGAGGGAGTTCCGCACGGCGTGGAGCGCGCGCACGAGCGAACGACGGTGCTCGTCGGGATCGCGCCGGCGCCGGCCGCGTAGATCACTTCGTGGGCTCGACCCGCAGGCTGTCGTTGAAACGATTGAAATATTCGGTCATCCCGATGACCAGCGTGATCTCGACGATCTGCCCCTCGTCCCACGCCGCCCGGAGGCGTCCGTAGAGCTCGTCGGTGACGTCGTGACCCGACCGATGGATCACGTCGGCGTACTCCAGCGCCGTCCGCCACCCTTGCTCGAGCGCATCGATGGCTCCCTGCCCGCCACGATCCTGGATCGCCCCGAGCAATTCGGCGCTGGCACCCTTCTGTCCCGCCAGGACAGTGTGGGAGTTCAGTCAGTAACGGCAACGATTCAAGTGCGAGATGCGCACCCACAGGAGCTCTTTGAGGAGCGGCGGAACCGTTCCCTCATTCATCACGGTGCGGAAGTGCGCGATGAGGGTCCGCAGGTGCGCCGGGCGGAGGGCCACGGTGCGGAACATGTTCGGGATGTTCCCGCGCTCCTGCAAATAGGTGTCGAAGATGGGCCGCACCTCGGGCGCGGCCTGCTCCGGCGTGAGTGGCGCAATGCGTGGAGCCGTCATGTTGTCTCACCTCTTCGCTTTCCCCAACCGATCTTGAACACCTGCACCGCCGCGCGATAGCCAAGGTAGCGCACCATCGCGTAGAAGCCGAGGACCGTCAGGAGCACCGCGGTATAGAAGCGCCACAGGAGGAGCATGCTGACTTGGCGCGAGCCGAAGTCACCCGCAAAGCCGTTCAAGAACGCCACCTCGAGTCCCCCGCCTCCCGACGGGAGGGGCACAATGAGCGGCGCGTGGATCAGCGCGAGCGCACCGAAGAACATCTGGCCGAACGGCGGGGGGTGTGGCAAGCCCCAGGCGAGCGCCGGCAGGATGAGCGCGCGGGCGACCACGCTGATCACCGTGAGCAGCGCGCCCGACGCGAGCGCCCACCAGGGAGCGCGGCGGACGTGCGCCCAGGCGACGCGCCACTGGCGGCGCACGCGATGGCGGACGAACCCCGCGCGAGCGAGGCGTTGGAGCAGGTACGCGATCACCAGGACGAGGAGCGCGACGACCTCGACGCTCACCAGTTCGCCGGCGCGGTGGCGATGCAGCCAGGTCGCCGCGGCGTCCCGCCAGTCGGGCACGTAGTAGGCGAAGAGCGCTGCACCGGCGATCAGGAAGACGGGCCACTCGGCGGCCACCTCGACGCCGATCGCCACGATCGCCGTGACCGGTCGCAGCCCGGCCTCGGTGAGGCCCAGAAAGCGCGCGGGCTCACCCCCGAGGCGATTGGGCGTCAGCTGGGAGGCGGCTTCACCGTAGAGATTGAGCCGAAACGCATCGTCGAACGAGAGACGGCCCCCTGCGGTCCAGACGGCGAGCTGGATCCGCCAGGCGCGGACCACGCAGTCGATGGCGAGCAGCGCCAGGGAGAGGAGGTGGCCCACGCCAGCGTCAGTCGGAGCAGTCGCCAAGGGGGTAGATGAAGCCGCAGTTCGGGCAGGGGGTCTTGCAGCCCCAGGGCCGGGGTAACACCTCGGCGCCACACCGCAAGCATGTCGGCTGCGGCTTACCCGAGGCGATAGGCGCCGGTGAGGAAGGGGTTGGTATGGCGCTCGCGGCCCACGGTGGTTTCGGGTCCATGACCGCTGTACACAATGGTCGAATCGGGGAGCGTAAGCAACTCGCGCTCGATGCTCCGGATGAGCGTCTCCAGGTCGCCTCCGGGCAGGTCCGCGCGCCCGATGGAGCCCTGGAACAGCACGTCACCCGTGAAGACCACGCCCTGTCCCTCGAACACGACGCTGCCGGGCGAGTGTCCCGGCGCGTGGCGCACCCGGAACGCGAGCCCCCCGACGGGCAGGACGTCTCCGTGCGCGAGCGCCCGGTCTGGCTCGGGCATCGGCTCGGCGCGCATGCCGAACGCCAGCGCCTGCTCGCGGACGTGATCGTAGAGTACGCGGTCCGCGGGATGCACGTGCACGGGCGCCTTCGTGTCCGCCTTGAGACGGGGAACGCCGAGCACGTGATCGATATGCGCGTGCGTCAGCCAGATTCCGACCGGCTGGACCCCGGCGGCCGCAAGCTTGTGCGCGATCAAGCCGGCTTCCTCGCCAGGGTCAATGATCGCACACGCGTTGCTGGCCTCGTCGATCACAAAGTAGCAGTTCTCGGCGAACTGGCCGTTCGGGATCTGGACCACGCGCATACGGGAGAGGGGGGCCAGCTAGTCTGTTTGCCGCAGGGCGGTGAGATACTTCTCCACGGCGATCGCCGCGGTGGTCGCGTCGCCGACCGCCGTTGTGATCTGGCGCGTGAGCTGGCTGCGCACGTCGCCGGCCGCGAACAGACCGGGGATCGTCGTCATCATCCGGTCGTCGGTCACGAAGTAGCCGTTGGCGTCGTGCTTCGCGTGCCCCTCCACGAGACCGGAATTGGGTTGGAAGCCGATGAAGATGAAGACGCCTCCCACCATCAAGGACGAGTGTTCACCCGTCACCGTGTCCTCGAGCACCAGGCCTTCGCTTCCCTTGGCCGTCCCGGTAATCTCGAGGACCCTCTTGTTCCAGATGACCTCGATTTTTGGGTTCGCGAACGCCCGCTGCTGCAGAATCTTGGACGCCCGGAACCGATCCCGGCGATGGATGATGTAGACCTTGGCCGCGTAGCGGGTGAGATAGTCGGCCTCCTCCACCGCGGCGTCCCCGCCGCCGACGACGGCCACGATCTCGCCCTTGAAAAAGGCCCCATCGCACACGGCACAGTAGGACACGCCTTTGCCCGCGTGCTCCTTCTCGCCGGGCACGCCGAGCTTCACCGGCGTGCCGCCGGCGGTGAGGATGACGGCCGGCGCCCGGTACGTGTGGCCGCGCGCCGTCGCGACGTCGAACCAGCCGTCCGATGCCTTGCGAATCTTTTCGACCGTGTCGGTGACGATCTCGGCGCCGAATTTCCTCGCGTGCTCGGTCATCCCTTGCGCCAGTTCCCACCCTTTAATGCTCTCGAAACCGATATAGTCCTCGATTAAATCGGTGTTCAGGAGCTCACCGCCAGGCGCGCCGCGCTCGATGGTGAGTCCCTTGAGCATGCCCCGGCCCACGTACATGGCCGCGCACAGTCCCGCGGGCCCCGCACCGACGATGATCACGTCGTACCCATTGGTCGCGCGTTCAGTCATTGCACTCGCCATTCCAGTCGCGGGGCGTCTCCCTCCCCCGCCAGGGCGCGCGCGAATCGCGCGCGAAACGTGACGGTGTCGAACTCGACATCGGGCCGCTGCGGGCCCGCGAGCTTCTCCAGAGCGGCAGCCCCGACGACGCCAACCCCGTGCCTATTACCCCGCTCCAGGTGCAGCAACGCGGCTGCGCCCTGAATCAATCCCTGCCACACGCGAGCCGCGTCCGGGTTCCCATCGCTAATAATAGAACGCCAGACGGTTTCCAGCGCCTCGTGCGCGAGCCAGTATTCGCCGGAGTTGAACAGGTCGCGGGCGCGGCTGAGGATTGCTTGACGCTCGTCTGGTGTCATGGGCGGCAGAGGGCGGCAGAGGGCGGCAGAGGCGGCACGGTAACGACTACTGCCGCCCCTTGCCGCCCGTTGCCGCCTTTGCCGCCCCTATCCGCAGCATGTTCAGAGCTCCGTGGCATGAGCTGATCGTCCCCACCAGCACCGCCGCCGCCGCACCGCTCTTGCCCGCGCCCTCAACGAGCGCATCGCCCTCGAGCACCGCGTCGACTGCGAACGTGCCGACACCGAAGACGTGATGACGGCACACGAACAGGGCTGGCCCGTGTATCACTTCCCCTGACTCGCGCAGCCGCGCCGCCAGACCGCGCACCGCGTCCCCCATCTCCCATGTGCGCGCGCTTCCGATCGCGGGGCATATGGCGGGCTCGATGCAGTGGGTCGGACAGATCCAGTCGGCGAACGACACGTAGCGGGTCGCGTCGGGGGCGGAGGCGGTCCGGTCGTACGGCGTGTCCAACGTCCCCGGCACCGCTGCGACCTCGACGGATCGTCCCGGCCAGCGCTCCCGCGCGCGCGTGAGCACCCATTCGAACATGAGGTGCGGCATGTGCGGCGAAGGCACGATATAGTCCCCCGCCGCGGCCTCCGCCCTCCCCAGAAACTCGCGAAAGAACGCGGTCCACTCGCCCGTCACGAACGCGCGCTCTGGCGCCTCGCCGAGCTCGACCCGGGCTCGACACGCGGAGTCGCGGTCGACGATGATCACCCGGCGATACCGGGCCTTGCCCCGCTCGCGCGCCTTGGCAAGCTGCCCGGCGTAGAACGTCCCATAGCACCCGCCCCCGACGATGATCACGTCGCGCATCACGACGCGATCGGGCGACGGCGCGCTAGACATCGCCCCCGGTCACGGGAAGAATCTCCCCGCTCACGCCGCGCGCCTCGTCGCTCGCGAGGTATAGGACCGCCGCCACGAGGTCGTCGAGCTCCACCCACCGGACCTTCGCGCCCGGCATCTGCGCGAGATTGTCGCTCGTCTTCATCGTACCCGGCGCGACGGCGTTGACCCGGATCCGATCGTCGCGGAGCTCGTGCGCCAACGCCCGCGTGAGGCCGGCCACCGCCGCCTTGGCGGCCGTGTACAGGGCCATCTGGTTCTGGGGCTTCAAGACGGCGACGGAAGCGAAGTTCACGATCGCCCCGCCTCCGCGCGCACGCAACGCCGGGACCGCCGCCTGACACACGTAAAACGCAGTCTTCACGTTGATGGCCAGCTCCCGCTCGACCCGCTCGGGGGTGAGCTCGGTCGCCGGGCCGAAGCTCACCAACCCGCCCGCCACGTTCACCACCACGTCCAACCCGCCGTAGCGGTCCCCGGCTGCGGCGACCACGCGCCGCGCCACGTCGGGCGTGGTGAGGTCACCGGCGACCGGATGCACCGCAAAGCCCTCGGCCCCGAACTCCTTGGCCCGCTCCGCAAGTCCGCTTGCGTTCATGTCCGCGATCACAAGCTGCGCGCCTGCTCGCCCGAAGCCCCGGGCGACCGCGTGCCCGATTTGCCCGACCCGACCCACCCCCGTGATGAGGGCGACCCTGCCGTGGAGGTCAGGAGGCACGCGCTACGATCTCGTCGACGGGTGGGGCGCCACGGCGGGCAAAAGCCACGGTGCCGTCGCGGTCCACGACGTACACGGAGCGCTGGATGCCCCGGTCGTCATCCTTGAGGGCATGGTAGGCCCGCGCGATCGCGCGGTCTGGGTCGGACAGCAGCGGGAAATTGAAATGCAGCTTCTGTACGTACCCGGCGTGGCTCTCGACGCCCGCGGGGTTCACGCCGAAGGGTTGGATGCCCGCTTGCTCGAACTTTGCCATCTCGTCGCGCACGGCGGAGAGTTGACGGTTTCACCCGGGAGTGTTGTTGCCCGGATAAAACACCAGCGCGACGGCGGTCGTCTTCACGAGATCGGCGAGATGGTACGTCTTGCCGTCAGATGCCTGTGCGGCGAAGCCAGGCGCGTTACTGCCGATCTCCAACAGGTCACTCATGACGGGTCCTCGCGGTGCGGTGCGACGATTTCGCGCGCCACGGTGGCACAACGCTGTTCGAGCTGGTCGAGCCACTCTATCGGAATCTCCAACCCGCCGAGCCGGGCGTGAGAGTCTCCTGGCTCGGCGTCGCCGTGCCAGTCGGAGCCACCACTGATCCCAAGGCCGAGGCGGTCGGCGATCGCGGTGAGCCGACGCTCGGTGCCGGGCGGGTGGCTCGGGTGTCGGACCTCCAGACCGTCGAGCCCATGCGCTTGAAACTGTCGAATCTGAGGTTCGGTCCCGTGGTCACCCAGATGGGCGGCGACGGCGATCCCTCCGACGTCGTGCACGAGTGCCGTGACCTGCTGCAGAGTGGGGAGGGGCTTCTCGACGTACGCCGCCCGGCCCCGGCCCAGGTAGCGAGTAAAGGCGTCGTTCATGTCCGCGCTCACGCCCTGCTCGACGAGCACCCGCGCCACGTGCGGGCGACCGAGGGCGCCCCCGTCCGCGGCCCGGTCGACGTCTGCCAGCTCGATCGGGATGCCCAGGCGCTGCAGGTGTCCCACGATCTGCTCTGCCCGGCGCCGCCGCGCCGCGCGAGTTCCGGCCAGGAAATCCTGCAAGCGCGCCGCCCCGGGCGGGAGGAAGTACCCGAGCAGATGCAGCTCTCCCCACGGAGCCCGCACGCTGAACTCGCAGCCCGACACGACGCGCACGCCGAGCGGCTCACCGGCGCGCGTGGCCTCGGGAACGCCGTCGGTCGTATCGTGATCGGTGAGGGCGATGGCGGCGAGCCCGGCCGCCCGGGCCAACCGCACCACCTCCGCGGGCGCGTACTCACCGTCCGACGCCGTCGAATGGCAATGCAGATCAACGCGCGCCGTATGCTCCTTCCGGCGCGGTCCAGGCCGGCTGCGACTCGTGAAACAGCTGCACGAGCTCGCGTTCGGACATCTCCGCCAGTGCCGCGTCCGGGCTGCGGTTCCCGACCGGTGAGTAGCGCGTGAAGCGGCGCCGCCGCTCGGGGCCGATGCCCTGTTCGAACACCAGGCCGAATTGGTCTCGCCCGTACACCGTCACGCGACCGGAGGGAAACACCCGCCACGGCGCCCCGTCCACGACGATCGTCGGTCCCGCCATGGCGACGCTTATGCCTCGCTGTCGGCCGTGAGCGATACCTCGGTCCACAGCTCCCACGCGTCCGGTGCGTAGGTGCCGAGGCTCTGCAGCCGTCTTTCGAGCTTGATCTCCTCGGGCAGGCGCGACGCCTGCGCCCGGTGGGACATCTCCGTCTGGCTCTCCGAGAACTCCGTGAACAATTGGGGGTCCTTCGCGTTGCGGAAGATCCAGATGCGCTGGCCCCGCGCCTCGGCGAACTGACACAGCTCCCGCAGTGTGGCGAGGTAATCGGCCTCGTTGGTGGGCGGCACCCGCACGCGGGCCGCCGTGAGCACCTTGGGCATGGCTAGATCGCTCCCTCGGGGAAGTCTTCGAGCGCGCGCTTCACGTCGGCGAGGAACCGGTCGGCGTCGGCCCCGTCCACGACGCGATGGTCGTACGACATCGACAGCATTCCCATCGTCCGGATCGCGATCGTGTCCGTGCCGTCGGGGAGCGTCACGACCTTGGGGCGCTTTTCGATCGCCCCGACGCCCAGGATCGCCACCTGCGGCTGATTGATGATCGGCGCACCCGCGTACGACCCGAAGACGCCCGGGTTCGTGATCGTGAACGTGCCACGCTGGATCTCGTCGGGCAACAGTTTCTTGCCGCGAGCCCGCTCGCCGAGATCGTTGATCGCTCGAGCCAACCCGGCGAGCGAGAGCTCGTCGGCGCGCTTCACCACGGGCACGATCAGCCCCCACTCGAGGGCCACCGCGATCCCGATGTTCACGTCACGGCGGTAGATGATGTTGTCCCCCGAGACGGCGGCATTCACCACCGCGTGTGTTCGCAGATTCTCGGCGGCGGTCTTCGCGATAAACGCGAGGTAGGTCAGGTTCACCCCGCGCTCGGCATACGCGGCCTTGTGCTTGCGGCGTAGCTCCGCGATTCGGCTGTAGTCGATCTCGAAGAAGCTCGTCACGTGCGCCGACGTGCGACGCGACAGAATCATGTGATCCGCCGTGATCTTACGGATCTTCGAGAACGGCTCGACCCGATCGCCCGGCCAGGGCTCCACGACGGGATGCTCGACGGGTCCGACCGACGGGAGCGGGGAGCGGGGAGCGGTTCCGCCCGGCGCCGTCACTGGCATCGGGACGCCGCGCTCGATAAAGCCGAGGATGTCCTGCTTCGTGACCCGACCGGCGTACCCGGTCCCCGGAATGGTCGTGATGTCGACCTGGTGCTCGGCCGCGATCTTGCGCACCAGTGGCGTGGACTTGCGGCGCAGGCGCTCCTCGGCGGTCTCTGCCCCGTCGCCCTTCGGGGCGACGAGGGAGGATGGAGAAGGTTGGGAGAGGACGGGGGAGGTTGCCGTCGGTGCGGGTGCGGGCTTCGGCGCGGCAGGCTGGGGCACCGCGGGCGAAGCCGCCGCAGCGGGCGCCCGCTGGGCTGCTGCTGAGGGGCCTGCGGTCGATGCGGCGCTCTTGTCGGTCTCGATGACCGCCACCAGCGTCTGGACCGGAACGGTCTGACCCTCCTGCACCTTGATCTCCGCCAGCACGCCGGCGGTCGGCGCCGGGATCTCGGCGTCCACCTTGTCGGTCGAAATCTCGAAGAGCGGCTCGTCCCGCTTTACTTCGTCGCCGAGCTTTTTGAGCCATTTGCTCAACGTGCCTTCGGCGATGGACTCGCCCATCTGGGGCATCAAGACATCAACGCGCGACATAATCTCTCCTCAGTACGCCGCAAGCCATCGAGCAGCCTTCACAATGTCGTCAGTTTGGGGGAGGACAAAGTCTTCCAACGTCGGCGCGTATGGGAGCGGCACGTCATGCGCCGTGACCCGCATGATGGGGCCGTCGAGCCAGGCAAAGGCCTGTTCGTTGATGCGCGCCGCGATCTCGCCCGCCACCCCGCCGGTGCGAGTGTCCTCGTGCACGATCAGCACTTTGCTCGTCTTCTGCACCGACCGCATGATCGCCGCGTCGTCCATCGGGAGGAGCGTGCGGAGGTCGAGCACCTCGACGGACAGGCCGTCGTCCTTCGCGAGCTGCTCGGCGGCTTCGAGCGACTTCCACACCGTGGCTCCGTAGGTGACGATCGACAGATCCTTCCCTTCGCGCGCGAGCCGCGCTTCACCGATCGGCGTGACGATCTCTTCGCCTTCCGGGAGCGCCTCCTTGATGCGACGGTACAGCCACTTGTGCTCGAGATAGATCACCGGATCGTCGTCGCGGATGGATGCCTTGATCAATCCTTTCGCGTCCCGCGCCGTGGCGGGATAGACGATCTTCAGGCCCGGGGTATGAAAGAAGGCGGCCTCGGGATTCTGCGAGTGAAACGGGCCGCCCCGTACGTAGCCGCCGCAGGGTCCGCGCACGACGATCGGCGTCGCGAGGCCCGCCCGGTAGCGGGCCGTCGCGACGTAGTTGGTGAGCATGTCGTAGGCGCAGGAGATGAAGTCGATGAACTGCATCTCGGCCACGGGGCGCATCCCCATGTGCGCCGCGCCGGCCGCCGCGCCGACGATCGCCGCCTCGGAGATCGGCGTGTCGATCACGCGTTGCTCACCGAACTTCTTGGCAAATCCTTCGGTGACCTTGAAGGCGCCACCGTACGCCCCCACGTCCTCACCCAGGATGAAGACCCGCGGGTCCCGCTCCATTTCCTCCCACAGCCCCTGGCGCAGGGCCTCGAGGTAGGTGACGTCCGCCATCACAAGCCTCGATACCAGTGCCGGGGAGCGGCCGGTGGATCGATGTACACGCCGTCCAGGGCGGAGTCGGGTGGGGGGAGCGGCTCGTCTACGCAGGCGTCCGTGGCCTCGTCGATCTCCGCCTTCACCCCCTCGTCGATGCCCTTCAGGTCGCGGTCCTCCACCCAAGCGTTTTGCACCAGCTGCTTCACATAACGGTCGACTGGATCGTTCTCCTTGGCCCACCAGTCGAGCTCGTCCTTGGGCACGTAATGCTGGTCGTCGTGCTCGGCGTGGCCCTTGCGCCGATACGTCTTCACCTCGATCAGGTGCACGCCGTGGCCACGGCGCGCGCGCTCCACCGCGAACTTCGTCGCCTCGTAGACGGCGAGCACGTCGTTCCCGTCAACCGTGGTCCCCGGGATACCGTAGGCCTTGGCTTTCTCGGCCAGATCCTTGACGGCGAACTGCTTTTCGGGGGGCGTCGAATAGGCCCAGCGGTTGTATTCGGCGATCACGACCAGGGGCACCTTCTGCACCACGGCAAAGTTGAGGCCCTCGTGGAACGTGCCAGTCGAGGTCCCCCCATCGCCGATGTACACCAGACCCACGCGCGGCTCGCCTCGCAGCTTGAACGTGAGCGCGATCCCGGCCATCACCGGGATCATGTCCCCCAGATGGGAGATCTGCCCCAAGTAGCCTCTCTCGAGGTCGTTGAAGTGTACATTGAGCTCGCGACCCCGCGTGGGGCCCTCGGCCTTGGCCATGTACTGCCGCAGGATTTCGATCGGCTGCGCGCCCATGACGAGCATCGAGCCCAGGTTGCGAATCAGCGGCGAGAGGATGTCCTGGTTGGGCCCCCGCGCGAGGGCGTATGCCGTCGCCACCGACTCGCCTTCCTGCCCCAGGGAGCGGAACAATCCGCCGATCACCTTGCTTTGGCGGTACAATGCGGTGAGCCGCTCCTCCAGGGTCCGGGTGAGCCGCAGGTAGCGATAGATTTCGACGAGGTGGTCGCGGGTGAGGCCCGCCGGAATGGGCGGCGACTGTCGGGCGGGAGCGGCGCGCGATACCATGACGTAAATTATAGCGGGCGTGAAACTTGGCGGGACGGGGCGACCAAAGCAAGCTCCGCGTTGAGGAGGAATGATGGCGACGTTGAAGCTGCGCGTGACGGGCATGACGTGCGGCCACTGCCGGATGAAGGTCGAGCAGGCGCTGAAGGAGGCGAGCGGCGTGTACTCCGCCATCGTCGATCTGCAGGCGGGGGAGGCGGAAGTGGACTTCAATGACGATTCCGCGACGGCTCAGCAGCTCATCGCGGCGGTCGAGAAAGCCGGCTACGGCGCGCGGGTGGCGGGTTAGTACGCTCCCCGGAGCTCGTGACTCGGCTCCACCTGCTTGTGGACCTCCGCGAGAAACCGTTTGGCCAGTCGGTCGAGTTCCGATTCACCCACTTGATCAGTGGTGACCTCGACGAGCGTATAGTGCCCTCCCTCGGCGCGCGCGGCGACCGTCACCTTGCCCAGTGCGCCAGCATACATGCGGCGGCGCGGTGCTTCATCCGCCGGCGCGAGTCGCGCGCCGAAAAACGCCTTCGCCGACGCCAGCACGTCGTCCGGACTCAAGGTGGTTCGATGGAAATATCGCATCCGCCCCTGCACTCCTTCCCGCGCGTCACGCCCACGCCGGCTTGAACCGGCGCAACGTCAGGCTGTTCAACACCACACTCAGGCTCGACCACGCCATCGCCGCGCTCGCGAATACCGGCGAGAGCAGTACGTGGTACAATGGAAACAGCACGCCGGCGGCGATCGGGATCCCGATCACGTTGTACACGAACGCCCAGAACAGATTCAGCCGTATGGTCCCCATCGTGCGGCGCGAGAGCTGAATGGCCGTCACCGCGGCGCGCAGGTCGCCACGGATGAGCGTCACGTCGGAGGCCTCCATGGCGATGTCGGTTCCCGTCCCGATCGCGATGCCGACGTCCGCCTGGGCGAGCGCCGGAGCGTCGTTGATGCCGTCGCCCACCATGGCGACGTGCCGGCCCTGTCGCTGCAGCTTCCTCACGATGTCCGCCTTCTGCGAGGGCAGGACTTCCGCCACGATCTCGTCGATCCCCACCTCCGCCGCCACGGCCTCCGCGCCGCGCTTCACATCACCGGACAGCATCATGACGGACAGCCCCATGCGCTTGAAGAGTGCCACGGCCTCTTTGGCGCTGGGCTTGATGGGGTCGGAGATCGCCACTACCGCGTACACCGTGTTGTTCACGACGACGATCACGGGCGTGCGGCCCTGAGCCGCCAGCCGGTCCGCGTCGGGGCCCAGCGAGCCGAGCTCGAGACTCCGCTCACGCGCATGCCGCAGCGATATCACTTCGATGATCCGACGGTCCACCGTCCCTCGCACGCCTCGCCCTTCCATCATGGCGAATGTCTCGACCGGCAGCAGGTCGACGTTCCGCTCCTTCGCTGCCTTCACGATCGCGCGCGCCAGCGGATGCTCTGAGCGCTGCTCCACCGACGCCGCCCACTTGAGCACCTCGGCTGGCGCCAATGGCGTGCCGTCGGGACGCTTGGCGGTGACGATATGCGTCACCGTGGGCCGCCCTTCGGTGATCGTGCCCGTCTTGTCCAGCAGCACGGTGCGCACTTTGGACAGGCGATCGAGCGCCTCGCCGCTGCGGATCAAGATGCCGAGTTCTGCGGCCTTCCCCGTTCCGACGAGGATCGCCGTGGGTGTCGCCAGCCCGAGCGCGCAGGGACAGGCGATGATCAGGACCGTGATGAGCGCCACCGTCGAGAAGACGAGCGCGGGCTCGGGCCCGAAATCGAACCACGCGATGAACGCGGCGATGGCGATGGCGATCACGATCGGCACGAACACGCCCGCCACCTGGTCGGCCAAGCGTTGGATCGGTGCCTTCGTGGATTGCGCATCTTCGACGAGCTGTACGATCTGCCCCAGGGCCGAGTCCTTGCCGACGCGGGTCGCGCGCAGCGTGATGCTGCCGGTGGTGTTGATCGTGGCCCCGATGACCTCATCTCCGATTTTCTTGCCCACCGGCATCGGCTCACCCGTGAGCATCGACTCGTCGACCGCCGACGCCCCCTCGGTCACCCGGCCGTCGACCGGAATCTTCTCGCCTGGCCTCACGATCACGAGATCACCCGGCACGACTGCCTCGACGGCGATCTCAATCTCCTTCCCATCGCGGACCACGTGGGCGGTCCGTGCGCGCAGCCCCGCGAGGCGCCGGATGGCCTCGGAGGTACGCCCCCGGGCACGCGCCTCGAGCAACCGTCCGAGGAGAATCAAGGCGATGATCGCGCTCACGGACTCGTAATACACGTCCGGGGAGCGGCCCACGCCGGTGAAGAGCCCCGGGGCGAGCGTAGCGACCAGAGAATACAGGTAGGCCGCTCCGGTGCCGACTCCGATGAGGGTGTTCATATCGGCCGTGCGGTGCCGGAACCTGCTCCAGGCGCCGCGATAGAACTGGCCGCCCGACCAGACGATGACCGGAAGGGTGATGACGGCGAGCCCGAGTTTGATCCAGCGCGGATCGGGCGTGCCCTGACCGGCCAGCGCGTCCTGGAGGCGTAGCGCGAGCGGCATGAGGAGACGCCCGAGGAGATCCACCTGTTTCAAGGTGGCGTCGGCGTCGTGTGCCATCAGCAGCATCGCGCCGAGCATGCTCACGACGGTCACGGCCGCGGCCAGCGCGAACTTCCAGGTGAGCGTTTGGACCTCGCGCTGCCGCGCCACCCGCTCCCGCTCGAGCGGATCCTCGGCGGCGATTGGCTCGGCCACCGTGAATCCGACCTCTTCCACTGCCCGTTCGAGCGCCTCAGCCGTGGTCGCGCCGGGGACGTAGCTCACCACGACCGTCTCCGTCGCCTGGTTGGCGGCCGCGGCGATGACCCCGGGCACCCGGCGCAACGCCTGCTCGAGCGGGAGCACGCTGGGTGCGTAGTGGAGCTGGTCGACGGTGAAGGTGACGGTGGTGGTTCCGCAACCGTATCCGGCGTCGCGCACGGTCTGGACCAACTCGGCGACGTGCGTCTGCGCATCGTCGTACTCGACCGCCGCCCTGCCGGTCGCGTAGTTCACGGCGGCATTGGCCACGCCCCCCGCGCGGCCCAGGGCGTCCTGCACCGTGGCGGCGCACGAGGCGCAGCTCATGCCCTCGATCGGGAGGATGATCCGGGCCCTACTCATGGAATTTGTGCGGCGAAGCGGACGGCCGCCGGTCCGACGTCGCCGGCTCCACCACCAGGAGTCCCTTCAGCATGTTCATGCCGCAGCGGAACCGAAATTCGCCCGCCTCCTCCGGCGTGAACTCGACGGCCGTCGTCTGGAACGCGGGAAGCGCCGTGTCGATCCCGAAGTCCTCGAACACCACGCGCTCTGAGCAATCGGCGGTCTCATCGCGATAAAACTGCAATCGGACCGGTTGACCGACCCGCACGACGATCGTGTCGGGAGTGTAGCCGCCCTTCACCACGATGTGCACCTCCTGCACGCCGTCGACGGTCGCCGCAGCTGCCGCAGGTTCCCCGTGCGACCACAGGAAGTACCAGAGCACCCAGACGATTGCGGCGAGACCGGCGGTCGTGACGACGTACTGCGCGACGCTCACGCCTTCTCGTAGTACTCGATGCCGAGGTGAGTGATCTGCTCCTCGCGCATCAACCACCGTAGCGTGTTCTTCAGCTTGGTCTGCTGGATGAACAGATCGTGCTCAGGATAGAGACCGGGAGCGGTCTGTGGGCTCTTGAAGTAGAAGGAGAGCCACTCCTGGATGCCGGACAGCCCCGCTCGCTGCGCGAGATCGAAGAACAGCGCCAGGTCCAGGACGATCGGCGCCGCCAGAATCGAGTCCCGGCACAGGAAGTCGACCTTGATCTGCATCGGGTACCCGAGCCAGCCGAAGATATCGATGTTGTCCCATCCCTCCTTGTTGTCGCCCCGAGGAGGGTAGTAATTGATGCGCACCTTGTGGAACACGTTCCCGTACAGCTCGGGGTACTGGTCCGGCTGGAGGATGTACTCGAGCACGCCAAGCTTCGATTCTTCTTTCGTCTTGAACGACTCAGGGTCGTCGAGCACCTCGCCGTCGCGGTTACCGAGGATGTTGGTCGAGTACCACCCCGCCAGGCCGAGCATCCGCGCTTTAAACGCGGGCGCGAGGACCGTCTTCATCATCGTCTGACCGGTCTTGAAGTCCTTGCCGCCGATCGGAAGCTTGCGCTCCTCGGCCAGGCGCTGCAGCGCCGGCACGTCCACCGTGAGGTTCGGTGCCCCGTTCGCAAAGGGCACGTTCTCCATCAGCGCCGCGTACGCATACAGCATCGAAGGCGCGATCGCCGGGTCGTTCTGCTCCATCGCGCGCTCAAACGCCTGCAGACTCTGGTGGGCGGGGCCGGGGGTGAGGAAGACCTCCGTGGACGCCGCCCAGATCATGACGAGGCGGTCCACGCCGGAGCGTTGCTTCACGTCCCGGATGTCCTGCCGCAGCTGCTCGACCAGGTCGCGCTTGGTCTTACCGCGCTTCACGTGCGTGCCGTTCAGTCGCTTGACGTAGGTCTGGTCGAAGGCCGCCGCCATCGGCTTGATGGCCTGCAAGAAGTCGGCGATCGGCTCGAGATGCGGCGCCTCGAGCACGCCCGCCTTCTTCGCCGCGCTGTACGCGTCGTCCGGAATCGGGTCCCAGGCGGCGAACAGGAGGTCCTCGAGGCGGGCCAGCGGGACGAAGTCCTTGATCTTCGGCGCGCGCTTCTCGGTCCGCTTCCCGAGCCGGATCGTCCCCATCTGTGACAGGGAGCCGATCGGCAGCGCGGTGCCCCGTCGCACGTTCTCTACGCCGGCGATGAACGTGGTCGAGACGGCCCCCAACCCCACAAGCAAGACACCGAGCTTTCCTTTGGCGGGCGCGATGTCGCGACCATCCCGCTGTGCCACGATCACTGTCCTTTCCGAGATTGCAGCGCGGGCGCGTGCCCGGGGAGCGTGTCCCGTTGATGCGGCCGCCGCAACAGCGGCCCACCCGCCGCGTGTGCGACGTAGAGAATCCGCTGGATGACCGTTACCGATGTCGCGAGCGCCAGCACGACGACGATCCAGAACAGCAACATCCCGCGGTTCCCCGCGCCGAAGAACATCGTCGGCGCACCCAGCAGCAGGACCCGTTCGGCGCGCTGGGCGATCCCAACCTGGGCGGTGAGCCCCAACCCTTCGGCCCGCGCCCGGGTGTAGGACACCAGGAGCGACGCTGACAGGGCGACGAGGCAGGCGACCACGGCCAACGTCACCCGTTCGGCCGCGACGCCGCCTCGCAGGAAATACACAGCGATCCCGCTGAACAACGCCGCCTCGCCGACACGGTCCAGTGTCGAATCGTAGAACGCGCCAAAGGTCGTGGTCATGTCGCCCTGGCGCGCCACTCGGCCGTCCACCATGTCGAACAGGCCGGAAAAGAGCAGCAAGAATCCACCCCAGCGCACCGACCCGACGGCGAATGCCGTGGCGGATGCAATCACGACCAGCGTGCCGACCGTGGTGATCAGGTTGGGCCGAACGTGCAGGCGGATGAGCGCCGAGGCCGGCGGATCGAGCAACTTCCCGAAGCCATCTCGCACCCGCTGGGGGATCACGTTCATAGCGGGGGGAAGCTAGCCGGGCGCCAACAAACTCTCAATAGAGCAAGTACTTGGCGCGCAAGCGCCGAAACGCGGCCAACGGCCCGTCCCACGACCGCCACACCGATTCCGGGGCGCGCCCCGCGAGCACCGCGCGCTCGAGCTCCGGGCCGCCGGCCAGGCGGTCGAAGCGCGCGGTATCGAATCGCAGGGAGTCGGGATGCGCGCCCCGAATCGCCGACAGCAAGAGCACCGCCAAGCGCGTGGGATCGTAGCGGCGCCGCTCGACCACGCGCAGCCGGATGCCATAGATCGTCAGGCCGTCATACTTACCGTCCGTCGGCGCTCGAGGTGTGAACGTCACGCCCGAGACTTCCACACCGGTCAGGCCTTCCTGGGCCCAGCGACCACCGCCGCGGAGCCGGGGCAGGACGGCGCCCGTATCGAGCCACGGCGCGCCGACGACTTGAAACGGCATAGTGGTGCCACGCCCCACGGAGAGGTTCGTGGCCTCGAACAGGCAGGTGCCGGCGTAGTGGACGGCGCTCTCGAGGTTGGGCATGTTGGGCGAGGGGCGCACCCACGGCAGCCCCGTGTCATCGTAGTACATCGCACGCCGCCACCCCGCGGCCGGAACGACGGTCAGGCGGGCGTGGACCCCGAGGGCGTCATTCTCGAGGCGCAACAACTCGCCGAGTGTCATGCCGTGCCGCATGGGGATCGGCAGGAAATCACTGACCCGGTCGATCGCGCGCCCCGTCGCCACGTTGCCCTGCACCGCGACGCCCCCGATCGGGTTCGGCCGGTCGAGGACGACAACCGGCTTTCCCCGCCGCGCCGCGTCCGCCATGACCAGGACGGCGGTCGGGGGGTAGCTGTAATACCGGGCGCCGATGTCCTGCAGGTCCACGAGGACCAGGTCCACGGAATCGAGCGCCGCGATCGCCGGCAGCGGTGTTCCTCCATAGAGGCTATAGATTGGGAGGCCGCTCGCGGAATCGACGGTATCCGGCAGGCCCGGATGGTCCTCGGCGCCCCGGAGGCCGTGCTCCGGGCTCAGGATCAGCGCCACCTGGACTCCCGGTGTGCCACGCAAGAGGTCGATGTCCCGGCGACCGAGCCGATCCACGCCGGTCTGGTTGGTCAGCAGCGCGACCCGCTTGCCGGTGACGAGCCCGATCGAATCGGACAAGACGACCTCGATCCCGGGCCGCACCTGCGCCGTCGCGGGAAGCGACGTCGCGACGGCGCTGACGATCACCACCAACAGCGAGAGAGAATGCGGGCGCATAGACTCCTGGTCGTTGCCGTAGTGCTCGGATGTGCCGGTGGTCGCGCGGTGAGACGAGCTCCTGAGCCGGTTCCCCCCTCCCCGCCCCCGGTCCCCGTCCCCGCCACCACGACACCTGACTCCGTGACGTCGCTCCTCGCCACGCTCACCGTCCGTCAGCAAGTCGGACAGCTGATCATCCCGTGGCTCTCCGGAAACTACACCGCGCTGGACGATTCGCTCTTTCAGACGGCGGCCCGGTGGGTCGACTCGCTGGCGGTGGGCGGCCTGATTGTCTCCGTCGGATCACCGTTCGACATCGCGGCGAAGCTCAATGCGCTGCAACGCCGCTCCCGGCTGCCGCTTCTGGTCTCTGCCGACCTGGAATGGGGCGCCGGAATGCGGGTGGTGGGTGCCACCGCGTTTCCACAGATCATGGCCGTCGGCGCTACGGGCGACCCGCGGGACGCTTACCAGATCGGTGCCGCCGCGGCCGTCGAAGGGCGGGCCGTCGGCATCCAGGTGAATTTCGCGCCCGACGCGGACGTCAACAACAATCCGGCGAACCCGATTATCAACGTGCGCTCGTTCGGCGAGGAGCCGCGGACCGTCTCGCGTCTCGTGGCCGAGTACGTGCGGGGACTGCACGAGCACGGTATGCTCGCCACGCTCAAACATTTCCCCGGCCACGGCGACACGCAGACGGACACGCACCTCGGCCTCCCCATCATCACCGCCGGGTACGCCCGGCTCGACTCGCTCGAGCTTGTGCCGTTCCGCGCCGGGATCGCGGCGGGCGCGGACGTCGTCATGAGCGCCCACATCGCTTTCCCCGCGGTTACCGGTTCGGACGATCCAGCGACGCTCTCCCCGGCGGTCCTCACCGGCCTGTTGCGCGACTCCCTGAGGTTCGGAGGCCTGGTGGTGACGGACGCCCTCACCATGGGCGGGATCGTGGCGAAATACGGGGCCGGGGAGGCGACCGTGCGCGCATTCCTCGCGGGGTCGGATCTGCTGCTCATGCCGGCCGATCCCGACTCGGCCGTGGACGCGATGACCGGCGCCATCGCGGCAGGCCGGATCACGCGGCAGCGGCTCGAGGCGTCCGTGCGGCGCGTGCTCGAGATCAAGCGGCGGCTAGGCCTATTCCAGCACCGGACGGTCCCGCTCGATTCGATCATGCAGGTGGTCGGCAGCCGGAGGTTGCAAGACGCGGCCAACGACCTCGCCGTTCGATCGCTCACGCTGGTGCGGGACATCGGAGGACGGCTGCATGCGCTCCGCGCGCATCCTGGCCGGTTGGCCCTGATCGCTTACGCGGATGAAGCGAACGGCACGGTCGGCCAATTCCTCACCGACCTGCTGCGCCAAGGCGGCGATACCGTCGAGTATTTCCGGCTCTGGCCCATGTCGGGCACGCTATCGTACGACTCGGCACGGGCGGTGATCGCACGCGCGCCCGCCACGGTCTTCGTCGCGAACGTGCGGCCGATCTCGTCGAAGGGATACATCGCCTTGCCCGACTCGCTGGCGCAGCTCGTCACGGCCACCGACAACGCTCGTCGGACCGTGCTCGTGTCGCTCGGCAGCCCTTACCTGCTGAATCAAGTGCCGGGCATCAAGTCCTACCTCATCGCCTGGAGCGGCGTGCGGGCCTCGGAGCGCGCCACTGCGCTCGCGCTGCTCGGGCGCGTGCCGATCGGGGGTCACCTGCCGATCCGCCTTCCGCCCGAGTACGCGGTCGGCTGGGGCATCAGCATCCCGACCGCCCATCCGTGAAGCGCGGGCTCGGCATCGCGCTGACGGCGCTGGTCGTGGCGTGCCGGCCGTCAGGGGGGGGCCCGCCGCTCCCCGCGAGCGTCGGCATCCCGCCGGCTCCCGCGGCGACACTTGGCTTCGACAGCACGCGGCTCGCGGCGGTGGCGCGGTATCTCAGCGCCGAAGTCGACAGCGGCGCGTTTCCCGGCGCCGTGATCGCGGTGGGACGCCACGGCCGCCTCGCACTGCTGGCACCCGTTGGGCACTACGGCGTCGACGACCCCCGTCCGGTCGAGGCCGGCACGATCTACGACCTAGCCTCCCTCACGAAGGTGGTCGGACTCACGACGGCGTGCATGCTGCTCGTGGACGAGGGCAAGCTGGCGCTCGACGCACCGATCGAGCGCTACGTGCCGGCGTTTCGCGGGGCCATGAAGGATCACGTGACGGTCCGCCACCTGCTCACCCACTCGGCGGGCTTGGTTGCGGATCTCCCGCTTTACGACTCCACCAAAGACCACGCCGCGGCCCTCGCGGCGGTAGACACGAGCACCCTGCTCGCGCCGCCCGGGATCAGTTATCGCTACTCGGATCTGAGTGCGATCGTGCTCATGCAGGCGGTGGAGCGGGCAGCCGCTGAGCCCTTCGATCGGTTCCTCGCCGACCGGGTATTCGGACCGTTGCGCATGCCCGCCACGCGGTTCCTCCCGCCCGCGGCGTGGCGCGACTGGATCGCCCCAACCGAGCACGACACCGTGTTTCGCCACCGGTGGCTCCGAGGCGAGGTCCACGACGAGAGCGCGGCACGGCTGGGCGGCGTCTCGGGGAACGCCGGACTCTTCTCCAACGCGCTCGACCTGTCCCGGCTGGCGGCGCTGCTCCTGAACGGCGGGGCGTGGGATTCGCTGCAGCTGATTCGGTCGGAAACGGTTGCGGAGTTCGTCGCCCGCCAGAACGTGCCGCCCGGCTCGACGCGGGCGCTCGGCTGGGATACGCCGTCCGATTCGGGATACTCGAGCGCGGGAGCGGAGCTGTCACGCCGGTCGTTCGGCCACACCGGCTTCACCGGGACGTCGATGTGGATGGACCCCGACCGCGACCTCTTCGTGATCCTGTTGACCAACCGCGTCAACCCGACTCGCGCCAACACCGCCATCCTGCGCGTCCGGGCCCGCGTTACCGATCTCGTGGCCGACGCGTTGATCCATCCCGAGCTGTAGCGGTCGTCTACTCGACGACTGTCTTCCAGCCGCGCCGCGCCAGGTCGCGGTAGACCACGACGCCGGCGATTGTGGCGATGGCAATAAGCAGGACGCCTGGCGCGGTTTCATGCAGCAAGAGCTTTCCAACGCCGAAGAGCGCGCCGTACACGAGCACGCAGCCGGCGAACCAGTCGAGTAGGTTCGCGAGGCCGTCGGCCGATGGGCGCACGTCCGCCGCGCGTGCCGCTACCGGACCCCATCCCGTGCGCGAGGGGCGGGTGCGGCGGTAGAACGCCTCCAAGGTTGCCTCCGACTCGGGGCGCGTCAGATACGTCACGGCGAGCCACACTGCGGTCGTGACGGCCACGGTCGTGAGCACGATGTACGCGAAGTCCCGCGGCTGATCGCTATCGAGGCCTCCCGCGGTCTGCAGCAGAAGGGATACGACGAAGGCCGCAATCATTGCCGACACTTCGCTCCATGCGTTGATGCGCCACCAGTACCAGCGCAAGAGCAGCACGCCGCCGGTCCCGGCGCCCGTGATGATCAGGAGCTTCCAGGCGCCACCGATCGATTCGATACGGAACGCCACGGCGGCGGAGATCACCGTGAGCACGAGAGTGGCGAGTCGCGACATCAAGACGTAGTGCGACTCGCTGTCCCCCCGCCGCACGAAGCGCCGATAGAAGTCGTTCACGAGGTAGCTCGCCCCCCAGTTGAGGTGTGTCGCGATCGTCGACATGAAAGCCGCCGCGAACGCGGCCACCATGAGCCCGCGGAGCGAGGAGGGAAGATGGTCGACCATCACCCGGACGTACCCGGTCTCGGGATCGGCGAGGCCCGGATAGAGGATGAGCGACGCCAGGGCCACGAGAATCCACGGCCAGGGGCGAATCGCGTAGTGCGCGATGTTGAACCACAACGTGGCGAGCAGCGAGTGTTTCTCGTCCTTCGCGCTCAGCATCCGCTGCGCCACGTACCCGCCGCCCCCGGGCTCCGCCCCCGGGTACCACGTGGCCCACCAATTCACGGCGATGTAGACGAAGAAGGTGATCATCGGCATCCACGCAGAGCCGACGTCGGGCACGAAACTGAGCACGGACCCCCGCCCCCCGGTCGTCGCTCCGCGCAGCTGGTCGACGGCCGCGAGCTTGACCCGCATGGCATCGATTCCCCCCACTGCCTCCACGGCCACGACCGCCAGGACGATCACCATCCCCATCTTGATCACGAACTGAAAGAGATCGGTCACCAACACGCCCCACAGTCCCGACAGGGTCGAAATGGCGGACGTGAGGAGGATCAGGCCGACGACGATCCAGAGGGCCTCGCCCTTCGAGATCCCGAACACGAGCTCGAGGATCTTGGCCATGGCGAGGTTCACCCAGCCGAGGATGATGCAATTGATGAGCAGGCCGAGGTACAGCGCGCGGAAGCCGCGCAGGAACGCCGCGGGTGGGCCGGCGTAACGGATCTCCGCGAACTCGATGTCGGTCATCACGCCGGACCGCCGCCACAGGCGCGCGTAGAAGAACACGGTGAGCATGCCGCTGGCGAGCATGTTCCACCACAGCCAGTTCCCCGCGATGCCGTTCTTAGCCACGAACCCCGTGACCGCGAGGGGCGTGTCGGCAGCGAACGTGGTCGCCACCATGGACGTGCCGGCGAGCCACCAGGGGACGTTTCTCCCGGAGAGGAAGAACTCAGCCGTGTCGCGGCTGGCACGGCGCTTGTAATACAGGCCGACGCCGATGTTGAAGAGGAAATACAGGGCGACGACCAACCAGTCGGCGAGCGTGAGTCGCATGGCTGCGGCAGCCCTCGCGGCGGAGAGTTGACTTGGTCGAAGGAACTGTCTAAGTTCGCATCTGACTGGAGGATCGCAATGGCCACCACGCAAAACACCACGCCTGTGACCCTGACGCTGACCGAAAAGGCGGCGGCTGAGGTCCGGAAGTTCATGGCTGAGGAGAAGGTTTCGCCGGAGACGGCGGGGCTCAGGATCGCGGTGCTTCCCGGGGGATGCTCGGGATTCCGCTACAGCTTGAACATCGAGGACAAGCCGGGCGACGACGACGTGGTGATCGAGACCGCGGGCGTACGGTGTTTTGTCGACGGCTTCAGCGCCCAGTACCTGAACGGCGTCACCCTGGACTACAAGAGCAACTTCCAGGAGTCGGGGTTCGCCTTCGAGAACCCGAACGCTACGGGCGGCTGCGGCTGCGGATCGTCCTTCACCGTCTGAGGCTGTTGGCCCCGCTTCGGTCGGCCTTTCGAGCCCGCGCACGGCGCGGGCTTTTTGTTGCCCAACCGTGCACCACGCGCTCGACGTAGCGATCATTGCGGCCTACTGCGCCGCGGTCGTGGTGTTCGGGCTGGTGCTCGCGGGACGCCAGCGGGATGCCAGCGATTACTTCCTCGGACACCGGGGGCTGCCGTGGTGGGCCCTCATGCTCTCCATCGTCGCGACCGAAACCTCGGCGCTCACGGTGATCTCGTTTCCGGGCATCGCCGCGCGCACGAACCTCACCTGGCTTCAAGTCCCATTCGGCTATCTCGCCGGGCGGATCGGGGTCGCAGCGTTTCTCCTGCCGGGGTATTTCGATGGGACGCAGGACACGGCGTATCAGCGATTAGAGCGCCGCTTTGGGACAGGGGCGCGGCGCGCGGCGTCCGGTCTGTTTCTGGTCACGCGGGCCTTGGCAGATTCCGTCCGGGTGTTCGCCACCGCCATCCCGCTCGCAATCATCATGCAATGGAATCTCACCACAGGCATTCTCGCGATCGGGATCGTCACGGTGATTTACACCTGGGTCGGCGGTCTGCGGGCGGTCGTGTGGGTAGACGTGATCCAACTCGGCGTCTATCTCCTGGGCGGGATCGCGACGCTCGTCGTCGCGACGCATCTCGCGGGAGGCGTAGGCGCGTTCGCGCGCGCCTGGGACGCGGGCAAGCTCGTCGCGCTCGACTTCACACCTTCCTTCACGATTCTCTACACGTTCTGGGGTGGCCTGGTGGGCGGCGCGTTGATCGCAGGCGCATCGCATGGGACCGACCACCTCATCGTTCAACGCTTGCTCGCGGCACGGGAGCTCAAGGACGCACAGCGGGCGCTCATCGGATCCGGCGTCTTCGTGATCCTGCAGATCGGACTCTTCTTGCTGGTGGGCACCAGCCTCTGGCTGGCTGGCGCGGACGATCTCAAGATGCGCGGCGACGCAATCTATCCGACGTTCGTGGTCACGAGGCTGCCTCCCGGGCTTGCGGGGCTCGTGGTCGCGGGGATTCTGGCGGCCGCCATGAGCAGCCACGCGTCCGCGGTCAATTCGCTCGCCTCGGCGTCCACCCACGATTTCTACGCGCCGATCACCAGGCGCCAGGACCCGACACACCTCCTGTGGGTGGGCCGTTGGCTCACGCTGTTTTGGACCGCAGTATTGGTCGCGGGCGCAATGGCTTTCAGGGATCAGAACACCCCGGTGGTCCAGCTCGCCCTCAGCATCACATCGTTGACCTGGGGGAGTCTGCTGGGGACCTACGTGCTGGGCGGCCTGTGGCGGCGCGCCCGCCAGCGTGACGTCATCATTGCCATGGTCGCAGGCGTGCTCATCATGACCCCGATCGTCCTCGGCGCGGTAATCCCGGGGTTCCCAGTGCGCTGGCTCGCGGGCCTGGCGTGGCCATGGTATGTACCGCTGGGGACGGGGGTGACGGTGGCGGTGGGGATGATATCGTCGGTCATAATGGTGACGGATGGCAAGGCGACGGATGGTGGGAGTGCTGACGGGAGAATCGCCCGGTGACTCCTCCAAAGTCCGCCGCTTCATCGTCCGTCGCCTCTTCGTCCGTCGTCGTTCTAGGTGCCGACGCCGGCGGCTCCCACTCTACCGTCGTCATCGGCACGTCCGACAGCATCCTCGGCCGGGCGGACGGGCCCGGCGCCGCCGTGCGTCCGGGTGGCGCAACCGCGTCCGCCGCGGTACTCGCCGAGACGGCACGCCGGGCAGCAACGCAGGCGGGGGTCGAGTTGCCGGTGGAGCGGGCGGTGGTGGGGGCGGCAGGCGCGGGACGCGAGCAGGAGCAGGTGGAGCTGGCCGCGGCGCTCACGGCGGCGGGCGTGGCCCGACGGGTGCGCGTGCGGGCTGATGGGGAGATCGCACTCTCCACGGCGTTCGGCGGTGGGCCCGGCATCCTCGTGAACGCCGGAACCGGGTCGGTCGCGTACGCACGGGATCCGAGCGGGGTGCTCCGCCGGGCGGGCGGCTATGGCTGGCAGCTGGGCGACGAGGGCGGCGGGTACTGGCTGGGGCGCCGGGCGCTCGACGTGGCGGCGCGCGCGCAGGACGGCAGGGGCGAAGGCTCGACGCTGCTGGCGCGCTTGCTGGGCGCTCTCGGCTTACAGCACTTCGACGATCTGGTGCGATGGACCGCGACCGCGACGCCTTCACAAGTCGCGGCGCTCGCGCCGCACGTGCTCAACGCCGCGCGCGAAGGCGAGGCGGTGGCCCGGCACGCGGTGGACGAGGCCGCTTCTGAGCTCATGGAGCTGGTCGCCACACTGGTCCGGCATTTCCCTGGCACGGAACCGGTCCCGGTCGCCGCGGCGGGAGGCATGCTGCTGCCTCACTCGCCCCTCACGGCAGCGCTTCGCGAGCGCCTCGCCGCCAACCTGAAGCGGGCCCGCCTGGTTCCGGAACGGATCGATCCCGCAGTGGGAGCGTTGAAGCTGGCGGCGGCGCTGGATTAACAAGGGGAGCGGAGAGCAGGGAGCCGTTCCCTCCGAATCCTCCTAAGGTACCGCTCCCCGCTCCCCGCTCCCCTTACGCGGCGACCTTAACGTCCGAGCTGACGGATCGCGGATCCCATTCCGTCTCCGTCCTGGCCACGTACACCGCCGCCGTCAGGTCGCCGACGACGTTGACGGTAGTGCGGCACATGTCGAGGATCCGATCCACGCCGAGCACGACGCCGATTCCCTCGGGCGGCACACCCACCGATCCCAACACGACCATCAGCAGCGGCAGCGAGCCGCCGGGGACACCCGCAGCGCCCACCGCCGTGATGACGCTCATGACGATCACGACGATTTGGGTGGGGAGATCGAGGGAGATCCCGAAGAGCTGGGCCAGGAAGAGCACCGTCACGCCCTCGAAGAGCGCGGTGCCGTTCATGCACATGGTCGATCCCAGCGGGAGCACAAACCCGGCGATCTCCGGGGGGATTTTGAGCTCCTGCTCGGCGACCGCAATGTTCGTCGGAAGCGTAGCGTTGCTCGAGCTGGTCGAGAAGGCCGTCACGACCGAGTCGCGAATGCGACTGAAGAAGACCGTGGGGCGCAGGCCTCCCGCTACCCGGACCAGCACGGAGAGCGACCCCAGCCCGTGCAGCAGCAGTCCGAGGATCACGACGACGACGTAGGCGCCGAGCTTCCGCACGATATCCAAACCCAGGCGCGAGGTGACGTAGAAGATCAGGCCGAAGACCCCGTAGGGTGCGAGCCGCATCGCCATCCCGATGATCTTGACGATCGCCTCGCCGACCGCGTCGAGCACGCGAATCACCGGCTTGGCCTTCTCCTCCGGAATGAGGGTGAGCGCGGCGCCGAAGATCAGCGAGAAGACGATCAGTCCGATCATATCCATCGAGGCGGCGGCCTGGATCGGATTGCGCGGGAAGAAGTTGACCAGCATGTCCACGCCGAACTTGCTCGGACCGCCCGCCTGCAGACCCTGGACCTGCGACTGATATGCCGCCATCAGCTGGTCGCGCAGCGCTGGTGGGAGTCCCTCGCCGGGCCGTGCGACGTTGACGAGCACGATACCGATCGTCGCCGAAATGGCAGTGGAGATCAGGAAATAGCTGATGGACCGGATGCCGACCCGGCCGACTTTGCGAATGTCGCCCAGCCCCGCCACGCCGAGCACGATCGAGCAGAAGACCAGCGGGATCACGGTCATCAGGAGCAGCCGCAGGAAGATTTGCCCGACCGGGCTCGCGACGTTGGTCGCAAACCACTGCACCCACGGCGGGTTGTGCGCGAAGACATTGGCGCTCGTGCCCAGGGCGGCGCCGAGCAGTAGACCCAGCAGGATCTTGGTGTGGAGCTTCACTCCCGATCGAGCTCGAGGCGGCGGACGCGACTATGACGCACGCTGTACAGGAAGTAGATCACCGCCCCAGCGGCCAGCCAGCCCACGAAGCGCAGCTTGGTCAGCAAGGGCAAGCTCGCGATCAGGTAGATGCAGAACGCGATCGACACGAAGGGCAGGACCGGCACCCATGGCGTGCGGAACGGGCGCGGCCGATCGGGATCCTTGCGTCGCAACACGATGATCCCCGCCGCGACGAGGATGAACGCGAACAGCGTTCCGATGTTCGTCAGCTCGAGCACCACACCGATCGGCGCGAGGGCCGCGAACACCGCGACGAAGATCCCGGTGATGATCGTCGTGATGTGGGGGGTTCTGTATTTCGGGTGCAGCTTGGCGGCCCACGGCGGCAGCAAACCGTCGCGCGCCATGGACATGAAGATCCGCGCCTGGCCCAGCTGGAACACGAGCAAGACCGATGTCATCGCCGCCACCGCGCCCAACGCCAGGATGCCGGCCGCCCAATCGGCGTGGATGTACTGCAGCGCCACCGCGAGCGGGTCCGGGACGTTGAGCCTGTCCCACGGAATGATCCCCGTGAGCACCAACGCGATCGCGACGTAGAGCAGCGTGCAAATGATCAGCGACGCAATGATGCCGAAGGGGATGTCTTTCTGGGGGTTCTTGGCCTCCTCGGCCGCCGTGCTGACGGCGTCGAATCCGATGTAGGAGAAGAAAATGATCGCCGCCCCCACGCTGATCCCGTTCAGGCCATTCGGGGCGAAGCTGGGCGTGGTCCACTGCTCGGGGCGGATGTACTTGAGCCCCACGAACAGGAACAACCCGATGATCGCCACCTTGATCGCGACCATCACCGTGTTGACGCGGGCCGACTCCTTGGTCCCGATCACCAGCAACCAGGTGATGATCCCGACGATGGCGAGCGCGGGAAGGTTGAACACGATCGGCACGGGGCCGATGTGCGGCGCGGCGGCCAGGAGCGCCGGGTCGCGCACGGCGGTCCACAGATCGGTGACCAGCCATCGCGGCATCGTGACGCCGAGTCCCCGCAGCAGCGAATCGAAGTAGCCGGCCCAGCCAATGGCCACGGCGATGTTTCCAACCGCGTACTCGAGGATCAGATCCCACCCGATGATCCACGCGACGAGCTCGCCCAACGTAGCGTAGGCGTAGGTGTAGGCGCTCCCCGAGATCGGGATCATCGCCGCGAACTCCGAGTACGTGATCGCGGCGAGCGCACTCGTCACACCCGCGAGGAGAATCGAAACGACGATGGCCGACCCCGCCCCGACGTGACCCGCGTCCCCCGAGATCGCGGTGCCGATGGCGGCGAAGATGCCGGCGCCGATAATCGCCCCGATCCCGAGCGCCGTGAGCTGCAGCGGCCCGAGCGAACGCTTAAGCCCACCCCCGGCCTCGCCGTCGGCGATGCATTGGTCGACGGTCTTGCGACTGAAGAGCTGGTTTCTAGACAAAGAGTGGCGCCAGCACCAACGTCACCGTGCTCAGCAGCTTGATGAGCACGTGCAGCGACGGCCCGGCCGTGTCCTTGAACGGATCGCCGACGGTATCACCGACGACCGCGGCCTTGTGCGTCGGACTCCCCTTCCCACCGTACTCCCCAGTCTCGATGAACTTCTTCGCGTTGTCCCACGCCCCCCCGCCGTTGTTGAGCAGCGTGGCCATCAGGATGCCGCCGATCGTGCCGACCATCAGGAACGACGCCACGGTCTCGGCGCCGACATGGAACAACACCTTGAAGACGAGCCCCACCGCGATCGGCATGCCGACCGCGAGGAGCCCGGGCGCCACCATCGCCTTGAGCGCGCCGATCGTCACGATGTCGACCGCCCGCCCGTAATCCGGGCGCGAGGTCCCCTTCAGGATCCCGGGGTCGGCCTGGAACTGGCGGCGCACTTCCTGGATCACGCTCACGGCCGCCTTCGTCACCGCGCTGATGGCGAGGGCCGAGAACCAGAAGACAAGCATCGCGCCGAGCAGACCGCCCACGAACACTTCGGGCTTCGAGATGTCCACCGCCGCGAGCGGCGAGCCGAGCGCCGCAACCTCGTCGAGAAAGGCGGAGAAGAGCAGGAACGCGGCGAGCGCCGCCGAGCCGATGGCGTACCCTTTGGTCAAGGCCTTGGTCGTGTTACCTACGGCGTCGAGCCGGTCGGTGCGCCGGCGGATGTCTTCCGGCTGGTGGGACATCTCGATGATGCCGCCGGCGTTGTCCGTGATCGGGCCGAAGGTGTCCATCGCCAAGATGTAGGCCGCCGTGCCGAGCATGCCCATGGTCGCGACCGCGGTTCCGAACAGCCCGGAGTGCGCGAGCCCGCTCGACGCACCGAGCTTGTACGACGCGATGATGGCCGCAGAGATCGTGACGGTCGGCAGGGCCGTGCATTCCAACGCCACGGCGAACCCCGCGATGATGTTCGTCGCCGGTCCCGTGACGGAAGCCGCTGCGATCGACTTGACCGGACGGTACCGATATTCCGTGTAGTACTGGGTGATATAGACGAACGCAATCGACGTCGCGATGCCGATGACGCCGCAGAGGGCGAAGTGCCACCAGGCATCGGGGTGGGCGGGCGGGTTGAGGAGCCAGTACGTACCGCCGACGAACCCCAGGGCGGCGAGCACAGCCGTCCACATGTAGCCGCGGTTCAAGGCGTGCATCGGATCCTCGTCCTCGCGGGCCTTCACGACCAACACGCCGATGATCGAGGCGACGAGGCCGAAGGCCCGCGCCACGAGGGGGAACAGCATGAGGCCAACCACCTGCTGGGGACTGAACAGGCCCGGGTTCGCGAGGGCCAGCCCGGAGCCCAGGATCATCGCGCCGATGTTCTCGGCGGCGGTCGATTCGAACAGGTCGGCACCGCGGCCCGCGCAGTCACCCACGTTGTCACCCACCAGGTCCGCGATCACGGCCGGGTTGCGCGGATCATCTTCGGGGATCCCCGCCTCCACTTTGCCGACGAGATCGGCGCCCACGTCGGCGGCCTTGGTGTAGATCCCGCCGCCCAGCTGCGCGAACAGCGCGACGAACGAGGCGCCGAACCCGTAGCCCACGATCATCAGCGGGATCTTGGTCGGCTCGAAGTGCAGCACGTCGAGGATGGTATACAGCAGTCCCACGCCGAAGAGGCTCATCGCCACGACGAACAGTCCGCTGACCGCTCCGCCCCGGAGCGAGATCTGCAGGGCCTTGTTCAGGCTGGAGCGGGCCGCACTCGCGGTCCGGATGTTGGCTCGCACCGCCACGTACATGCCGATCACGCCGGCCACGCCCGAGCAGAACGCGCCAAACAAGAACGACAGCGTCGTCGTCAGCGCCAGCGTCGCGGCAGCGGGCTCACCCGGGTGCGGCTTCCGGAAGAACGCGTAGAGGACGTAGATGAGCGCGCCCAGGGCGATGCTCAGGATCCCGATCGTGCGGTACTGGCGCCGCAGGAATGCTTCGGCGCCTTCCTGGATCGCGTCGGAGATCTTCCGCATGTCGGGGGTGCCGTTGTCCTGCCGCAGGACGTACCCGCGCAGACTCCACGCGACGACCAGGGCCAGGACCGAGAGCCCCAGGACGAGAGCAATGAGCATAGTGGGTTGTAGCTCCTTGGAGCCCGCCTCGGGGGCGGGGGCCGGGGCGGGCGTCGACGAGTTTAGTGGCTGCGCGTGTAGCGGATGGAGAAGACGCTCGCCACCGGCTGCCCGCGCAGCGTGGCCGGAACGAACCGGGTCTCCATCATCAGGGTCACGAACACTCGCCGGCACTCCTCGTCCGTCGGCGGCGGATCGAGTTCGACCCGAGTCGGCTGCCCGTCGGCGGCCACCCAAAATGAGACTTCAATCCGCCCTCGAGATACGGAGTTGGAAATGCACTCCGGGGGCCGAGGGATCACTCGGCGAGGTTGGGCGGAGACAATGTAACCACCTTCGCCTCCCGTTCCAGACCCCGGCCCGGCCCCGGCGCCCGAGCCCCGCTCGGCGCCCTGCCCGCCCCCGCCCCCGCCCCCCGCACCTCCACCGCCACCTCCCAGGACGACCGCGGGCGGCGCAAGGGTCGTCCGCGGGATGTCGAGTGGCGGCAGATCGATCGGGATTCGCCGCAACACCGACAGGTCGGACGGCACGATACGCGGCGCCGCCGCCACATCCACGGCGGCGGGTCCTCCCCGGGGGAGCGCAAAGAAATTGATCTGTCGCCCGGCGGGCGACGAGCCGCCAGCCCCGCGACCCGTATGCCGTGCGGGTCGCGCCACAACCAGGCCGATGACGACGGCGTGCGTGATTACCGCCAACGCCGTTCCCGTGCGGAGGCGGCGGCGGGCCAGCGGCAGGCGGAGGCCGGGAAGCCGGGGGCGGTCGGGGGAGGCTGGGCTCACGATGCGTGTGGTATACCCCGATAACGAACGTAGGGGCGCAGCATGCTGCGCCCCTACACCGCGACTCGACGGCAGCGCCGCCGGCTACTTCTTGGCCGGCTCGGGTGGCGTGAACCCGATGACCTGGACGCCGGCGCCGTGCGCGATGTCCATGGCCTGCATCACGTCCAAGTATTTGCGGTTCGGCGCCGCCTTGATGAACAGCAATTTGGCCGGACGCGGGTCGTAGATCTGGTGGAACGCCTGGTCGAGCTGACTGACCGCGTACGGCTGCCCGTTGATCGCGTAGGATCCGTCAGCCCTGAGCTCCAACACGATCTGGCTCGGCGGCGGCGTCTTCTGCTTCGTCTGCTGCTCGGGTGGCACCTGCACGTCGAACGCCTTGCGCGAGAGGGGCTGCGTAATCATGAAGATGATGAGCAGCACGAGCAGCACGTCGATCAGCGGCGTGACGTTGATTTCGGAGCTCAGCCCTTCACCGCCGCCCGTGGACCCCATCGCCATGGATCAGGACCCTGCCTTCTTTTTGGTGAGCGACTGCTTCTGCTCCGTGATGGCGCCGACCACCCGGACGCCGGCCTTCCGCGCGATCTCAATGGCCTCCTGGACGCGGGCGAACGGGATTTCCTGGTCCGCCTTCAAGAACAGGATCTTGTCCGTCGTGCGAGTGGCGTAGAGGGCCTCGAGCCGCCCCGGCAGCTCCTCGTCCGAAATCAGCTTGGGCCCGCTCCCCACGTCGAGCCAGAACTTCTGGTTCTGATCGATGCCGAGCCGGATCTCGTCCGGCCCCTCGGGCCGGTTTTCGGGGTTGTCGGAGCGCGGGATGGTCGCCTGGAAGCCTTTCGCAATCAGGGGCGTGACGATCATGAAAATGATCAGCAGCACCAGCATCACGTCGATGAGCGGCGTGACGTTGATGTCGGCCTTGACCGCCGCCCGGGCGCTAGTGGCTGACAGGGCCACTGGTCTGCGACGCCTTCTGCGTCTGGAATTCCTTCGTGAAGATCGAACGGCCGAATTCCGACCCGACGCTCTTGATCAGGTAATCGATCAATTCCTTCGAGGTGTACGTCATCTCGACGGAGAGGAAGTCGATCTTGGTCGTGAAGTAGTTGTAGAGCCACACCGCTGGGATGGCCACGATGAGGCCGAACGCGGTCGTAATCAACGCCTCGGCGATACCCGAGGAGACCGACGCCAGCGATCCGCCGCCGCCCGACGCCGCCATGCCGGTGAACGCGTTGACGATACCCATCACGGTGCCGAGCAGGCCGACGAACGGCGCCGTGGAGCCGGTGGTCGCGAGGATGCCGAGGCCGCGCTTCAGCTCGGCCGACACGATCAGGATCTCGCGCTCCACCGCGCGCTCCACCGAATTGATGTCGGCAGCGGTGATGGTGGCGCGGTCGCGCAGCAGCGGCTTCACCTCGGAGAGTGCCTCACCGACCACACGCGCCACGTGGCTCTTTTTTTGCTTCTCGGCGATGCGGATCGCTCCGTCGAGCTGCTCCTCCTGCAGGAAGCGGGAGAACTCGGGCGCGAACTTTCGCGTCTCGCGTTGGGAGCGGAAGATCTGCACCCATTTCTGGACCGCGTTCGCCCACGAGATGATCGACATGATCAACAGAATGACCACGATCGATTTGGCGAACGGCCCCATCGAGACGAACAGGTCGTAAAGCGAGAGACTCATGTGGGGAGGCTCCTTGGGGTTATTGCTTGATCCGGAAGTCGATAGGTTGCTGAATCAGCACACGCACCGCCCGACCGTGCACGCGTGCCGGACGGAACAGTGCCTTGAGGACGTAGTTTTTCGCCGATTGGTCGAACCCGGGATTAGGGCTCTGAAGCACCTTCACGGAGCTGGGCTCCGCGCGGCCCAGCGTGTCGATGATCGCCTGGACCAGCACCCGGCCCGTAATGCCCGCTTGCCTGAGCAGATCCGGGTATTGCAGCTGCGGTCCGGAAAGGATGGCCGGCTTCTCCTCCACGATCGCTTCCATGAAGACCTCGTTGCCCGTCGGCACCATGCCCGTGGCGAGGCCGCCCTCCACGCCGGTGCCCGAGTAATCCTTGGGGTCGAAGTGCTCCTGGAGGTTCACCGGCGGAATGTTGGTCGGAACCACGTCCGGCGCCACGACGGTCTGGAAGCCCTTGAGCGGCACGTCGAGCTGCACAGGCTGCTGCTCAGGGGGCTTCTCCTGCTTTGGCTGATCGACGAACACCATCGCCGTGTCCACCTTGACGCTGTTGTCCGTCTGGCCGGCGTTCAGCGTGGCATACACCGCCGCTCCGATCACTACGGTGTGGATCACGAGCGACGCGGCGCTCAAGCCAAACCCCCGGCGCCGATTCTTCGTGCGCCTCGATTCGATCAGGTGGTCGAACACGGGTTTTTTTGACCTCCGGTCAAGTCCGTGATGTATTATCAAATAGTGCCGGTTTTCGCCGGCCCGCTAGTGGCCCCCTCATTACAAAACGATGACAGCGGCGTGAGGGGTCGCCTACCACCTTGCCGGCCCGGCGCCGGCGGGCGTCCTTAGCCGCGAAGATTGAGGCGCCATTGCAGCACGACCCGGACGGCCCGCCCCTGCGCGCGCCCCGGGGCGAACCGCAGGCGACGCACATGATTGATCAGCGACTCCGCCAGGCCGGGGTTGGGCGACGACACCACGGTGATCGACGCGGGCTCGACCGCTCCAGACGTGTCGACCACGAAGCGGACGAGCGCGACACCGCCCATGACGGACGCGCCCTCGGCCCCGCTCACGATCACCGTCTGCGCCTCGGGCGACAGGGCACGTGGCGGCTGGTCGAGACCGCGGCACTCGGGGGCGCACGTGTATGCCGTGTCCTGACGTGGCGCCCCAGCGAGCCTGCCGAGCGCCGCGGACGGGCGTGCGAGTGCGGGTGGTTGGATCGTCCGTCGGATGGCTTCGAACTCGGTCGCGAGCGCGGAGTCGATCTGCGCGAGACCCGCGACCTCGAGCCGCGGGTCGATCAGTAGGGCTTCGCGAAACGATTCGCGCGCCAGACTGTCGCGCCCCTTGAAAAACTGGAGCACGCCCTGCCACACGAACGCGTTCATGCGGTCCGTGCTCGAGCCCGCGGTGCTCGAGTCCAGCGCAACCCGCAACAGCGCTAACCCGGAGTCCACGTTGCCTGCCCGGAGCTGGACCCGCGCGCCGGTCACGAGGTCCGCCGCGGGGGTCTGCGCGCTCAGCAGTCCCGGCAGTCCGCACCGGTGCACCGCGACGATGCCGAGAAGCACCACGCTTGCGACTCTCATCGGGCGCTTAACCTACGCCTCGGTTCTCCCCACGTCGAGTCAGCGCCCAGCGGTGAGCCGGAAGTCGACCGGGAGTCGCACCAACACGCGCACCGGGCGCCCGTGCACGCGCCCGGGACGAAACACTGCGCGGCGTACATAGTCGAGGGCGGGCGCGTCGAAGCCGGGGTGCGAGCTCTCGACCACCCTCAACGCGGCCTCCGCATGACCGAGCGTGTCGATCACCGCCTCCACCACGACGCGCCCGGCGATACCGGCGACGCGCAACAACTCAGGATACAGCGGGGCGCGCCCGGCGAGCAGCACGGGCGGTTCCTCGACGACGGTCGACACCCAGGGGCGGGCGACATCAGGCGTGAACGGAGCGGCGGCGGCATCGTCGCGCGCGCCGCGCAACCATTGCGTCGAGTCGAACGGCCGCGGGCCCTCGATCAGAGGAAGGCCCGGCGGGACGTCGACCGGTACAACGACCGGATCCCCAGGCAAGGGAGCGGCCGGCACGCCACCCCGGGGCTGCTCCGACGGCTGCTTCCAGGGCATGAGAACAGCCGGAATTGCTGTCGGCGGATCGGTGGGCCGGAGCGTCCCGAGGAGCGCGCCCGTCACCAGTGCTGCGTGTCCCAGCACCGCAACGAGACCGCCGCGGGTGTGCCACCGCTCGGGGGAGCGTGGCTGTGATGCGATGAGCCGTAGAAACATGGGAGGTCCTCCCGCAAGGGCTCATCTACAATCGCTTGTGACACTTGCGCGACGATGGAGCGCCCGTGAAAAACCGATGACGGCCCCGTTACGGTTGCGCGGAGGGAAGGACGACCGTGAACGTCGTGCCGCGTCCGGGCCGGCTCACCACGTCGATCTGGCCTCCGTGCGCCTCCGCGATCCACTTGCAGATGGCGAGGCCGAGGCCCGCACCCGGTCGCTCACCGGTGCGAGTGCGCGCCGAGTCCGCGCGCCAGAAGCGGTCGAAGATGTGCGGCAGATCGCCCGGTGCGATGCCGATGCCGGTGTCGGCGACGCTCAAGGCCACGCGACCGTTCGCGGGCCCGAGCTGCATCCGCACGCTGCCGCCCACGGGCGTGTATTTGACGGCATTGGTCACGAGGTTCAGGATCAGCTGACGAATGCGGCTCGCGTCCACGGAGACGATGACCGGCTCGGCGGGGGTCGCGACCTCCATCGTCACTCCCGCCTCTTCAGCCAGGAGCTCACCCGTCTCCTGGACCTCGGTGACGATGCTCCGCAAGTCCACCGGCTCCCGATGGAGCGGCGCGATGCCCTCGTCGGCACGCGCGAGCATGAGCAGCGCATCCACGAGCTCGGCCATGCGCTTGATCTCCTGGAGCGTCTCCTCGAGCGTGACGAGGGTCTCCTGCGCCAGCCCCGGAGTCGTAATGGCGCGCTCGACGCCGGCGCGCAGTACGGTGAGGGGCGTCTTGAGCTCGTGGCTGGCATCCGCGGTAAAGCGCCGCAGCGCGGCGAAGTTGCGCTCCAGCCGCGTCAGCATCTGGTTGAGCGTCTGCACGAGCCGGCCCAGCTCGTCCTTCACCACGGGCACCGCCAGCCGACGGTGCAGGCTCCGTCCGTCCGTGATCTCCCGGACCTCGGTGATGATCTGGTCGACCGCCGTGAGGGCGCGGTTCGCAATCCAGGTCCCCATCAGCAGGGCCGCCATCAGGCCCAGGGGCAGGATCAGCGCGAAGGTCGAGAGCAGCTGCGCGGGACCGACTTCGGCCGACCGGACATTCGCGCCGGCGAGGATGGCGCCGAACTGGGGTCCGGCGTCGCTGACGTAGTGCACCGCGTAGCGGATCGTGGGGCCGTCGGCCCCGAGCTGGACCGTGCCGGAGGCCCGCCCGGAGATCGGCGCGCTCGCCAGCTGTCGCAGCTGCTCGACCTTTTGAAAGGTGAGCGCCCGGGCGTCCGATGAGGCGAACAAGAGGCTGCCGTCCCGGGCGGTGATGACCAGGAACTCGGGAACCGCCTCGAGCAGGGCAGACAGGTCGGGGATGAGCACCGCGTGACCCGCGCTGTCGGGCCGCACCAGCACGCCCCGGGCGCGGTAGCTCTCGGCCAGCATTCCGGCGGTGAGGGACGCCTCCGATTGGATGCTGCGGTCCAGATCCTGATAGGAGGCGCTGCGCCGATCGAGGTAGAGGACGGCGGCAAAGGCGGCGAGCGTCAGGGCGAGGGCCACCGAGTACCACGCGGTGAGCCGCCCGCGGATCGTCTGCATGTCAGGCCTTCACGACGTAACCCACGCCGCGCACCGTGTGGATCAGCTTCGGCTCGTGTCCGTGATCGATCTTCTTGCGGAGTCGCGTGATCACTACGTCGACGATATTCGTACCGGGGTCGAAGTGGTAGTCCCAGGCGTACTCGGTGATCAGGGTGCGCGGCATGACGCGACCGTGGTGGCGCATGAGGTACTCGAGCACCGCGTATTCCTTGGGCGTCAGCTCGATGGGCTTGGCGCCACGACGCACCTCGCGGCTTCCCGTGTCGAGCGTCAAGTCGGCCACGTGGAGGACGGGAGGAGCGATCGCCTTGGGGCGGCGCCCGAGCGCTTCCACCCGCGCGAGCAGCTCTTCCAGGGAGAACGGCTTTGTGACGTAATCGTCGGCGCCCATCTTGAGCGCCTGCACCTTGAAATCGACCGCGTCCTGCGCCGTGAGGACCAGGACGGGCATGCCGTCGCCCCGGTCGCGCAGGGTCCGCAGGACGTCGAAACCGGAGAGCGCCGGAAGGCGCAGGTCGAGCACCAGAATGTCGTAGTGTCCACCCGCCGCCAGGCGCAGTCCCTCGGCGCCGTCCCCCACGAGATCGGCATGAAAGCCGGCCTCGGTCAAGCCTCGCTTTACGTACTGTCCGACCGTCTTGTCGTCCTCGACGACGAGGATCTTCATCCGATGGGGAGGTACACCTTGAAGTTGGACCCTACGCCGACCTGCGACTCGACTTCGATCCGCCCGCGGTGCTCGGCGATGATGCCGTAGCAGATGGACAGGCCCAGTCCCGTCCCGCGCCCCTGGGGCTTGGTGGTGAAGAACGGCTCGAAGATCTTTGGCAGATCCTCGCGCTTGATCCCGCTGCCGGTATCGACGAACTCGAGCAGGACCTCGTCCGTCCGGTCCGGATTGATGCGGCTGCGGACCGTGAGGGAGCCCCGCGAGTCCATCGCATCCATCGCGTTCAACATCAGCGCCATGAAGCTCTGGATCAGCCGTTCCTGATCCGCCAGCACCGGCGGCAGATCCCCTGCCAGCTCGCGGATTACGGTCAGTCGCTTGAAGCGCGCATGGAGCTTGAGGAGGAACAGCGTGCGATCCACCACGCCGTTGACGTCCACCGGCTTCATGTCGCTCGCCTTCGGACGCGAGAAGGCGAGCAGGCTCTCGACGATGCGACGACACCGCTGGACCTCGGTGTCGATGATCTTCAGGTATTCGTCGTACCCATGGCGGTCGGTGGGTTCGAGGTCTTGCGCGCGGAGTGCAAGCGCTTCGCAGCAAGCCAGGATCGTGGCGAGCGGATTGTTGATCTCGTGCATCACGCCCGCCGCGAGCTGACCCATGGCGGCGAGTTTCTCCGTTTCCGTCAGCCGTTGTTGCGCCTGCCGCCACTCGGTGATGTCTTCGCCGATGGTGATGACGTGCGAGATAGTGCGGCCATCCTGCCGCATCGGAATTTTTGTGATGCGGTAGTAACGGGCTTCCCCACTCGCCTGCGACTCCATCTCCACCTGCTGCAGCTCGCCCGTATCGAACACGCGGTCGAACTCGCGCTTCAGCAGATCGCGGGGCTGCCGGTCGAGCACCTCGAAGATCTCGCGGCCCACAGCGTCGTCGCGCGATACACCCTGGGTGCCGGTCTCGCGCTTACGGTTCCAGGCACGGATGCGGTAGTTCCGATCGATCACGTAGAGGCCGACGGGAAGCGAGTCGACGATCTGGGCGGCGAAGTTGCGCTGCGCCTCCATTTCGTGCGTCCGCAGCGCCACCTCGGACGCGAGATCCTGCGACAGTTCGGTGGCGGCGATCATGGGGGCGAGGATGCGCCCGACGACCACCATGACGTCGTGCGCGACGCCCTCGTAGCGGCCGCTCGGAATGATGACCTCGAGGGCGCCGAGGGGCTCGTCGTCGTGGACCAGGGGGAGCCGCATGATCGAGCCCCCGGGAACGCCCTCGCGCTGGGGGCCGCGATACACCCATTCGGCGACTGGAGGCGCGTAGCCGGGAAGCTCGGCGTCGTCACCCGGGGTGATGACCGGCGCGAACCGGGTCCCGTCCGGGGTGCGGAGCCAGAGGCGGCACCGACGCAGATGGAGCCCGCGCCGCAGCGCGCTCACCACGCCATGCAGCGCCTCTCCTGACGCCAGGCCGGCCTGCAGCACCGACGCCACCTCGGCGATCACCCGGATACCGGGATGCTCGGTATCGAGGGAGGGAGCGACCATCGGTGGCAAAACTAGGGATGCGGCTCTTACCGCGCCAGCGGCGCCTCGAACCGGACGCCGAGGAACGGACGCACCTGTGTGATGTCCCCGAAGAACACGGTCGGTCCGAACAACAGCCCGAACTGCGAGCCGTTCGGGTCCCCGAACTTGATGCCCGGAAGCACCGAGACCGCACCCCACGGCGAGCCGACCGGGAGGGGCGAGTTAGAGCCCGCGTACCCGGTGGCCTCGACGGTGAGATCGAGACCCACGCGAGTGGCGCTCGTGTCGGCACCCAGCTCGGCGAGCGTCGCGGCGCGCGTATGCGCTCCGAGCGTCGCGCCGAATACGAAGCCGCGCGCCCCGCCGATGATCGCTCCCTCGTCGATGAACGAGCCGAGGCGCCCTGTGAGGGACAGCGCCGCGATCGGCCCCGCGTGAACCCGACGCATGTACCCCGCGTCCAGCCCCTCGATCTGCCATCCTCCGCCCACGGTGAACGCGAGGCCGCCGGTGAACCCGCCCCCGCCCCCGCCCCCGCCCCCGCCGCTTCTACCCTGACTCGCGAGCGGCGTAGACAAAGCCACAAGCGCTACCAACATTGTCCCTATGGACCGACGCACGTTCGTTCTCCTGACTGGGGCAGCCGCCTTTGCACCGCTCCACGCCGCTCGGCCGGTCGGGCGATCTCGGCGAAGGGCGGCCGGCAGATTGCAGTTCGAGCTCGACGATCGCCGGCGCTGGTCGTTGTGGTACTACGGCGATGGCTCACCCGTTCCGCTCATCCGCGGGGCCGATATCGTCGCCTGGGTCGGCGACCAACCCATCACCCTCGCGGAATTGGAAGATAGTACGGTGGGAAACCGCCGTCCCCCTGGCGGAAACGCCGTGGTGGTGCGCGGCCGGGCGGCCGGCGTGTGGGTGGAAACGGAGTTCCTCACGGGCGCCGATAGAGTGCTGGCGACGGTCACGGTGACGCTCTTCCCCGACCGCTTTCTCCCGACCGTCACAGCGGTTCGGTTCCTCAAGGTGTCGCACGCCGAGACGTTAGCCGGAGACGGCCCACTCGAAGCGCTGGTCAACGGGTCGACCTCGAGCGATCCGTGCCGCGTAGTCACCGTCGGGGCTCCCGAGACGGGCGACATCGAAAGCCACGGCGCACTCGGGCTCACCCGAAGCGGCCGGGGTCTGGCCATCGCGTTCGACGGAGGAGAGCCAGGCCAGGCGCGCGTCAAGCTCTCGTCGGAGGGCCTCGAGGCGGTCAGCGACTGGCGCCCGCCCAGGCCCCTGCGACCCGAAGGCGACTCGTCGCGCATGCATCTGTGCTTCGACCCGGATGGAGACGGCTTGGAGGCCCTCACCGCCCTGTTCGTGCCGTCTTCCCGCGTCGATCAGGAGCGCCTGTGGCAAGCGGTCGCTCCCGCTGGATGGTGCTCGCGGTCCGAGCTCGCGGGCGCCGTGGGGGAGGCGGACGTGATCGCCAACGTGGAGTTCTGCGCCGCGCGCTTCGACCGCCGATTTTTCCGCTATATCGAGCTCGACGACGGCTACCAGAGCGCAGTCGGGACGTGGGAGCCGAACGAGCGGTTTCCGCACGGCCACCGGTGGCTCACCGACCAAATCCACGCCAAGGGGTTCAAGGCGGGGCTCTGGCTCGCGCCCTTCGCCGTGTCCGAAGGCTCCGGACTCCCCGCGGCCCACCCCGACTGGCTGCTGCGCGATGCCACGGGTCCAGTCGTCTGCGACACCCGTGAAGCGTGGGGCGGCACGGTGTACGCGCTCGACGGTGCCCATCCGAAGGTTCAGCAGTGGCTGTTCGACCTGGCACGTCGCGTCGTGCAGGTCTGGGGCTACGACCACGTCCGAGTCGATCTGCTGCGCTGGGCGACAGTGGGCACGGCGCATTACGGTGGGTTGACGCATGCGGAGGCATATCGCGCGGGGTTGGGCGCGATCCGCGACGGCCTGGGCACCGAGGCGTTTCTCGTCGCGAGCGGGGCGCCGCTACAGCATGCCGCGGGCCTCGTGAACGGCATGCGGATCGGTCCGGACGTGACGGCGAGCTGGGTTGGGATACAACCAGCGGCGCGCGCGGCCGGTCTGCGGAGCTTCTACCAGCGCGCGGCCTGGCTCAATGACCCGGATTGCCTGCTGGTACGGCCACCGCTCAGTCGTCCGGCGGCAGAGGCATGGGCCTCGCTCGTCGCAGTCTCGGGTGGCCTGACCATGTTCTCGGATCACCTGCCGAAGCTCCCAGCAGACCGCCTTCCGATGCTCCAGCGCACGCTGCCGGTCGCCGCCGTCGAGAGCCGCCCGGTCGCAACCGGCGCCATGGAGCGTCAGGCGGCACCAGCCCTGAGCGGGGGCGGGGAGGTCTATGCGATCCGTGGGCCGTGGCGTTTCCGGACGGGTGACGATCCCGGCTACGGCTCCCGCGACTTCGACGAGGAAGCGTGGGAGATAATCGCCGTCCCCGCACGGTGGGACGACGCCGGGCATCCTGGCTACGTAGGCGTGGCTTGGTACCGGACGCGGTTCCAGCTACCCCAGAAGGCTGGGGGAACCACCGACCGGCGCGGTGTGCGCCTCGAGCTCGGCAAGATCGCCAATACGGACGAGACATACCTGAACGGTGTGAAGATCGGACAGACCGAGGAGCCACCGGCCTTTCGACGGTACGCCGTGCCCGCGGACGTCCTCAATTGGGGGGGCGAAAACGTCCTCGCTGTTCGCGTCTCCGGCGGCGGCCCGGGGACAGGTGGCGGCGGAATCTGGAGCGTGCGCCGTGACCTGCCCCACCGTGCCTGGGTCGCTCAGGGGGCGCCTCGGTGGTGGACGGCGGTGGTTGTGAATTGGGAAGATGAGGCGCGTGATGTGTCGATACCGCTCGCCGCCCTCGGCATCACCGGTGCTCGGTTCGACGCGTACGACGTGTGGCGCGACGCACCCGGCACGCCGCTCACGGACCTCCTCGCGGTCACGCTCGAACCGCAGAGCGCGCGCGTCATCGCCATCCGCCCAGCCCCCCCCGCGGCCCGACCCCAGATCATCGGGACCACGCGTCATGTCGTTCAAGGAGCGATAGACGTCGCCGACGAGACGTGGGACCAGGCCACCCGCACGCTCAAGGCCAAGGCCACGAACTTGGACGGCCGCGCGTACGCGGTTACGATCTCCGTTCCCAAAGGAATGCGGCCGGGCACGTGCAAGGCGGATGTGCCGTGCTCGGTGAAGACGCTCGAGACCGGGCACGCGGTGCTCGAATGGCCGGCGGGCGGGGACGGCAGGGATATCCGGTGGGAATTGACCTTCCGCTCGACCACCGCTCGCAAGAAACGCAACGACTAGCCGCGGCGTGCGCCTCTACTCTCGAGGGGTTATGCCCGCCGCGACCTGAATGCCGCGGACGAAGAACTTCGGCCCGACGATACACAGGATCAGTAGCGGCAGCACGGCGACCAGGGCTCCGGCCATCGGGTCCGGCCCACTCAGTTCGCGCGCGCCACGGAGGCCGGCGATGCCGACCTCGACGACCTGCATGTCGCTCGACCGGACGGCGACGAGCGGCCAGAGAAAGCTCCGCCACTGCTCGGCGAACCCAAGCACGGCCATCGTCGCGAGCGCGGGACCAGCCTGGGGCATGACGACGCGCCGAAAGATCGTCCACTCGCCCGCTCCTTCGAGGCGGGCGGCGTCCTCGAGATCCCGCGGCATTGCGCGAAAGCATTGTCGCAGGAAAAAGATCCCCGTGATGGAGACGAGCTCGGTCGAGATCATGCCCGCGTAACCGTCCGTCCAGCCCAGCGAGTCGACGATGAGAAATCGGGGGATCACGAGTAGAATCACCGGAACGGTCAGCACGGCCAGATAGGCGAGGAACACGTGGTCGCGACCCGCGAAACGGAGACGCGCGAACGCGTACGCCGCCGTGGCGCTCGTGAGCACCTGCCCCGCCACGACCGTGAGTGAGACGATGGCGCTGTTCACCCCGAAGTGGCCGACAGCCGTTTGCAGCGCGCTGCCCGCACGCGGGAGGCCCGTGGCGACCATATAGATGAAGGGAGCGATCATGGCCACGGCCAGCGGCAGCGCCAGGGCCACCCGCAGCGAGGTGCTCACCCACCGCCACCCCCGCGCTCGCTCAGACATGCTCCACCTGCCGGTCCAACAGCTTCAGCTGCGTCCAGGTGACCCCGAACAGCAACGCGAACAAGAGCAGCGCCATGGCGCTCGCTTCGCCGAACCGCAACGCCTCCCAGGCGGTCCGATAGATGCGCGAGGCGATCACCTCGGTCGAGTAGAGCGGACCACCTCCGGTGGTGGCGACGACGAGCGCGAAGACCTGGAACGCGCCGATCAGCCCGGTCACCATTCCGAACAGGATCGCCGGCCGGAGCAACGGCAGCGTGATGCGCCGGAAGCGTTGCCAGCGACCCGCCCCGTCCAGCCGCGCCGCCTCGACGTACACAGGTGGGATTGCCCGTAGCCCCAACGTGAGCACGGTCACCTGGTAACCGAGCTGCGTCCACACGGCAACGGCCATGAGGGCGACGAGTGCCGTCTGGGGATCTCCAAGCCAATTCACGGGCGCGGCGCCGGCACGCGCCAGCAGCTGGTTGATCGGGCCAAGATCGGGGTTATACAGCGCTCGCCAGATCAGTCCGATCGCCACGACCGAGACCGCGTGTGGCACGAGCAACGCGCGCAGCGCCCACATTCCCGTCCGGGCCAGGAGCAGGGCCAGGGCCAAGGCGAGCACGAGCGAAAGCGGAACCGTGCAGGCGTAGAGCGCCGTGTGCCCGAGGGCCGCCCAAACCAGCGGATCGGTGAGGACGCGGCCGTAGTTCGTGAGCCCGACGAACGGGTGCGTCGGCTCGATCGGGCTCCAGCGATGAACCGACAGATACAACGCGAAGAGGAAGGGCGCGAGGGAGAACGCCACCAGGTGGAGAAGCGAGGGCGTGAGGAAGGCCCAGGCGGCGAGCGTTTCGCGCCGGTGGCGCGGCGCGCCCGCCCTCCATACGCCGAGCCACGTCGTGAGCGGGCCGAGGGCCGCCACTCCGAGCAGGACCGCCAACCATCCCGCCGTGCCGGCCTCCCCGGGCTCCGCTCGGACCTCGACCCAGCGCCCAGGGGCAAGCCGTACGGCGACACTTGCGCGGATCGTGCCGTCGACCCGCCGACGCCCCACGCCCGGGGGCTCCGAATCGGCCGGCACCGTCTCGGCGCCGCGCGCGATCCCCGCCAGTGCCGCGGGAACGTTGCGTGCATCCGCGGATCGCGCCGCGGCCTCTTGCATGAGCAGCCGAACGTCCGAGAGCCAGCGGTCGGTCGCCCCACCCGTGACGACGCGCAGGTCCGCGAACGCCGCCACCCCGCAGAGGGCGGCCGCCGCCCAGTATTGTTTGAGGACCTGCCGCCGGGACTCTGGCGCGAGACCGATCGCCCGGATCGCCTGTCCCCCGGCGACGACCAGCAGGAACAGCGCCGCCAGCAGCCACGGCGAAAGCGGCCACCCCCCGACGTCCGGATACGCCGCGACGACGCCGACCACGTCCCATCCATCGCGGTCGAGCAGGGGCGCCAGCGCGGCGCCGCGATCGCTGATCCAGTGGACCCACACTTCGCGCCGCATACCTTCGAGCTCGGCTGCGGGCAGGGGTGTCGCGGTCGCCTGCACCAGCGGGGCGGTCGGATGATAGATCTCGAAGCGCGCCGACAGGCCCGGCAGCTCGTCCAGCGCATGGGCGCGGATCAATAGTTGCGGCAGGTCGTAATCCGCGCTCCCACGAGCGGCCGGCGTTACGAGCGGCAGATACCCGGCGACCGCGCTCGCCTCGTGGGTGGCGAGGGTCCGCGCCGCGCGCATGCGCGCCCAGTGCACGGCGCCGAGGGGTGAGAGGGCGCTCGCGGCGAGGGCGATGATCGCGGCCGTCCGGCGGCGTGCGATCGAGGTCATCGAGTGGCCCCGAGGAGCCGATCCAACTCTCGCGCGGTGGCGTGGGCAGCACGACCCGGCTCCGCCCCGCCGAGCGTGATCCGATCCATCAACGCCGCCAGCACCGCCTCGACGTCCCGCCATTGCGCGACCCGCGCGCGCCACGCCGGCCGGCCGCGTGCGGCAGCGCGCAGGAAGGCCCCCTCCCAGCCGAGCGTATCGGCCGCCGCCAGGGCGCGCGCCGCGGTCGTCACCGCGGGCAGCTCGATCCCGGCGTCACCCCGCGCCGCTCCCGCGACCGAATCGGTGAGGTCCGCCACGAGCTCCACGGCGGCCTTACGCCCGACGATCCGTCCGGGCACCGCGTAGGCAGAGGCGTAGAGCACGGTTACCGGGGCGACCCCGGCGCGATGGGGGATCGCCACGAAGCCCAGTCGCAGTCGACCCGCCAGGGCCGCGGCGCGCAGATCGCGCACGGCTCCGTGGCTCACCGTCATCATCGCGATCCGGCCTGTGACGAACAATCGAGCGTTATCGGTGTCTTCATCGCGCGGGTCGAACGCCCGTGGAGCCAGCCCCTCGCGCGTGACCCAGCGCGCGTACCAACGCAGGGCTGCGATCGTGGCCGGCGCATCGAGACAGCCGGAGGCGCGGCGGCCGTCCGAGCAGAGGACGTCTCCACCACCCGACCAGATCCACGGCAGCCAGAACGCCGGACGCCGGTCAAACGCCGCGCCCCAGACGTCGATCCGCCCATCGCCGTCCGTGTCCCGCGTCAGCCGCCTGGCGATGCGAAGGAAGTCATCCCAAGTCCAGTCGTCGCCGGGATAGGCGATTCCGGACCGGTCGAGCAGGTCCCGATTGTAGACGATCACGAGCGGCGTGTAGCCCCGGGGCAGCGCGTAGACCGCATCGCCACGGCGGAAGATTCCGAGGACGGTCGCATCGTAGCGCGTGAGATCGACGTCCACGCGGGGGAGGTACGGCGCGAGGTCGAGCGCCCCACGCCCTCCTGGGCCCGCGAATGCCGGGACGTCGCCGTCCTCCACGAGGAACGCGTCGGGGGGTGGTTCCTGGGCGAGGGCCGTCGCCAGGCGGCGCCGATAGTCGAACCGCGAGCCCGCCACGTCCCGGGGCACGACCCGCAGACCCGGATGCCGCGAGCGGTAGGGACCGAGCAGCCGGTCCTCGAGCTGGGCGGTGGTATCGTCCGCCCGGTACAGCAGGGCCACGCGCTCGGGTGCGCCGGCGCCGCACGCCCAGCACGCGAGGCACAGCGCGACCGCGCGCGTCACGTGATACGCTCTCCGGCGGCGTCGAACAAATGAATGTGCTGGCGATCGATTTTCACGCCGACGCGGTCTCCCGGGCGGAAATCGCGCAGGCCCGGGACGCGAGCCACCAGTGGTTGCCCGCCGGCATCCAGCCGCACCACGGTTTCTGCGCCGAGCGGCTCGACGACGCGAACATCGGCGGGCCCCAGGCCCTGATCCGGATCGACGAGCCCGACATGCTCCGGGCGAACGCCGAGGTGGATCTCGCCTTCATAGCGCTCCAGGGCCACGGGAACGGACCACACGCCGACGTCCACGAGGCCGCCTTTCCCCCCCGGCTCGCCCGTGCCCCGTCCCCGGCCGGCCAGAATGTTCATGCCCGGGGATCCGAGGAAGCGGGCGACGAACACGTCGGCGGGCCGCCCGTACACGTCCGCAGGCGTGCCGACCTGTCGGAGCCGCCCGCCGTCGAGGATCGCGATGCGCTGGCCCAGGGTCATCGCGTCGACCTGGTCGTGCGTCACGTAGACGATGGTCGCCTTCAGGTCACGGTGCAGTTCGAGCAGCTGAGCGCGAAGCTCCACGCGCAGCTGCGGGTCGAGATTGGAGAGCGGCTCGTCGAGCAGAAAGACGCGGGGCTCGCGCACGAGTGCCCGGCCCAGCGCCACGCGCTGCCGCTCGCCGCCCGAAAGCTGTCCGGGGTGACGGTCGAGCAACGCGGTCAAGCCGAGTCGCGCCGCCGTCGCCTGCACGCGCCGCGCCACCTCCGCGGCCGGCACGCGCCGCACCTCGAGACCGAAGGCGATGTTCCCGCGCACGGTGAGATGGGGATACAACGCGTACGTCTGAAATACCATCGCCAGGTCCCGCTCGGCGGGTGGGAGCGAGGTCACCTCACGGTCGTCGATCAGGATCTCGCCGTCGCTGGGCTCCTCGAGGCCGGCGACGCAGCGCAGCATGGTGGACTTGCCGCTTCCCGAGGGACCGAGCAGCACGAAGAGCTCGCCGTCCTGAATCTCCAACGACAGCGCGTCCAGCGCCGGCCGGCCGTCGGGGGTGTGGCGTTTGGCGAGGCGGCGCAGGGTGACCGACGCCATGGAAGGTGGACTAGCGCGTGGGAAGTTTGAACTCGACCGGCATCTGGAAGCGCACGGGCACGGCGCGTCCGGCGATGCGCGCCGGCGTGAAGTGCGCCGCCTGGAGATAGATTTTCGCGGACTCGTTGAACCGGGCGTCGGTGCTCTCGATGACGCGCACCGTGCCCTCCTCCACTTGGCCCGTCGTGTCGATCACGGCCTCGACCACGACGCGCCCGGTCACTCGGGCCAGGAGCAGGGGTGCGGGATACGTGAGCACCGGGCCCGAGGTGAGGTGCGGTGGTTCCTGCACGTCCTCGATTCGATACACGTCGCCCGCGAGATGCAGGGTCACCGGCGGCTGCGACTCGAGGGAAAACTCGACCGGGATGTCGACCAGCGCCTGCACCACGCGCCCGCGCACACGCCCGGGTCGAAACAACGTCTGCGACACCATCGCGCGCGCGGCGGCCACGAGCACCGAATCGGAGCCCCTCGTCACGATCATGGTGGACGGCTCGGGGTTTCCCGCGCTGTCGATCACGAGCCGCACCACCACGACGCCGTCGCTGCCCCTTTCGGGATACTTGAGCGGGGGCGCGAGCACGATTTCCGGGGGTTCGTCGAGCTCCTTCATCCCGTACACCCGATCGGGCGGAGGCGGCGGCGGTACGAAGGACGCCGAGCCGCACGCCGCCGCCGCTAGCACCAGGCCCACCAGGGGGATCGCCCTCATGCCGAACCTCCGTTTACAGCGTCGCAATCTGGCGCAAGAGCTCGGTGTCCTCGCGTCGGGCACCGAGTTCCGCTTCGATGTGGCTCCAGCGCAACGTGCCCTGCCGATCGACGACGAAATAGGCGCGCTTCGAGTAGAAACGGTCCTCCAGCAACACCCCGTATGCCCGGCTCACCTCCCGCCGGAAGTCGCTCAGGAGCTCTTGCCGCATGCCGTACTTGGCCCTGTATTCGCGCAAGGTCGGCACCGAATCGACGCTGACGGGGAGCACCGTCGTGCCCGCCCGCTCGAACGCATCGTAGTCCTCGCTGAAGGCGCAATTCTCGGCGGTGCAGGTGCTCGTGAATGCCAGGGGAAAGAAGGCGACCAGGACGTGCGCCCGGCCCCGAAACGTGGAAAGTGTGATGTCCGTCCCCGCGGTCGACGGGAGCGTGAAGTCCGGGGCCGCGGCGCCAACGCGGGGCTCGGCGGTGCGAGCAGTCACGGTCACGACGGCGTCTCCTCGAGATGACCCGGGCTCGGAACGGAGGGAGTCCCCGGGGGGTTAGGACAGTACACAATGTCATCGCGAGAGTCTTGGCGGGCAACCCACCCATGTGCCGTTTGAAATCGGCTCGCGGCCCGTGCATCTTACCCGCGCCCGCCACCCCGCGGCCCAGAGAGGAGTGGTCGAGCTATGACGAAGCTGAAAGAACGGAACGTCGGTCACACCGCGAAGGAGCCGATCATGGCGCATACCCTGCCGGCGCTCCCCTACGATTTCGGAGCGCTCGAGCCGTTCATCGACGCGCAGACCATGCAGATCCACCACGGGAAGCATCATCAGGCATACGTGAACAACCTGAACGCCGCGCTCGACAAGCATCCCGAGCTGCACAAGAAGACGCTCGAGGAGCTCCTGCGCGGGATCAACACCGTCCCCGAGGATATCCGCACGGCGGTCCGCAATAATGCGGGCGGTCATCACAACCACTCGCTGTTTTGGACGATCATGGCTCCCGCCGGCAAAGGTGGGGGCGGCGAGCCCACCGGCGCGCTGGCAGACGCGATCAAGAAAACCTTCGGCGACTTCGCCAAGCTCAAGGAGCAGGTGTCCGCCGCGGGGGCAACCAGATTCGGCAGCGGCTGGGCGTGGCTGGCGGTCGCGAGCGGGAAGCTCGAAGTGTTCAGCAGCGCGAACCAGGACAGCCCGCTGATGGATGCAAAGATCCCCATCCTCGGCCTCGACGTGTGGGAGCATGCGTATTACCTCAAGTATCAGAACCGGCGCCCGGACTACATCGCGGCCTGGTGGAATGTCGTCAACTGGCCTGAGATAGGGAGAAGGTTTGACGCGGCGAGGAAATAGGCGGCAGAGGCTAGATGTAATTGACGAAGACGCTGGTCTGGTTCCACGCCCGTTTACGGGCCGATGCCGAGCCGCGAGTTGACTCGCGCACTCCGAGCGGGAGCCCTGCGTTTTAGCCTTCGAGCGGTTCTGTAAAAACGTCCGCGCTGCCGTCCGCACCATAGCGCACGATCACTCGCCACGGGCGGCAGCAGACGGTGCAGTCTTCGACGTACTCCTGCTCCGACCCGCCCCCCGGATCGAGACTGAGCTCATTGGCTTCGCCACAATGCGGGCAGACGACGAGGACCGCGTCGTCCGCGGTGCCGTCGCCGAGCGGGAAGTCGTCCTCGTCCGGTGGATCCAGGTCGGCGGGCTCGGCGATCATGGGTGGTCAAGCGCTGCGAGCGCCGCCTCGTGCAGCACGCCGTTCGAGGTCACCAGACTCGTTGCATGAATCGAGCGCTCCCCGGTGAGACTCGTCGCCCGCCCACCCGCTTCCTCCACGATCACCTGGAGCGCCGCGATGTCCCACGGATGCATGACCGGGTCGACCGCGATCTCGCCCGCCCCTTCCGCCACCAACATATGCTGGTAGAAATCGCCGAACCCACGCGTACGGCCGACCTGCGCCACCAGCCTCGCGAAGCCAGGCGGTGGGCCTCCTTCCTGCGCGCCGAGGTTTCCGTGGAGCAGCAGGGCATCGTGGAGGGACGCGACCGTCGACACGTGGAGCCGGCGGCCGCCACGAAACGCGCCGCGCCCCCGCGCGGCGTGCCACCGCGCGTGCAGCCCCGGCGCGCTCACGACGCCAGCGAGGACCTCGCCTCCGACCTCAAGGGCCAGCAGTGTGGCGAACACCGGAATCCCCCGTACGAAGTTTCGCGTGCCGTCGATCGGATCGATAATGAGCCGTGAGGCGCAGGTGCCCGCCGCACCCTGCTCTTCTCCCAGGACGCCCAGCTCGGGATGACGCTCCTGCACCACGGTCCGGGCCATCGCCTCGATCGCCTGGTCCGCCTCGGTGACGGGACTGCGGTCCGCCTTTTCCTCCACCCGGAGGTCCGCGGCGCGAAACCATCGGCCCGCCAGCTCGTCGGCACGGTCGGCGAGCTCGACGAGGAAGGACAACCAATCGGTCACAGCCGCATTTTTTCGATCAGCGCCTGAAACCTCGGCTCTCCCCGCAGCGGATCGAGGAGCGGGTTGACCCGGAGGTACGCCAGCCAGCCGCGGCGCTCTTCGAGTGCACGTTCCATCCAGTCGAGCGCATGCTGAGGGTCGTCGAGCCCGATGTACAGCGTGGCAAAGGCGACCGGAGAGACGTAGTCTACTCGGCGCTGGGCCTCGAGGTTGGCAAGCAGACCTTCCGCCTCGGCACGCTTGCCCGTCCGGGCGAGCACGTAGCCCAGCGCGGCGGTGGTGTAGGTCGCCGACCCGGGCAGCGTCATCCCCTCCCGCAGCACGCGCTCCGCCTCGGCCCAGTCGCCTTGATACGCGAAGACCAGGCCTAGGATCCGATACGTCTCCGCCGCCATCGGGTTCATGGCGATCGCGCGGGCCAGGTGATAACGTGCCTGGTCGTACCGGCGGGCGTAGTAGCAGAGCCACCCTACGGTGCGCCGAATCGACACGGAAGCGGGGTCGAGCTCGAGGGCGGTGTGCGCTTCGACAAGCGCTTCCTCCAGTCGACCAAGAGCCGCGAACCAGAACGCGTACCATTGGTGCGCGGTCGCGTAACGCGGGTCGAGCTCCACCGCCCGGCGGAACTCCTGGCCGGCAGCCTCCCAGTCCCAGTCGTAAATGAACACGCTCCACGCGAGCGAGGCGTGCGCCTCGGCCACGGTCTCGTCGAGCTCGAGCGCCTTGCGGGCGTACTGCTTGGCGAGCGCGAACCCCTCGGCGACGGGGACGCTACGATAGTCGAGCTGCAGGGCGTACGAGTCGGCGAGGCCGGTATAGGCCGGCGCGTAGCGGGGGTCCTCGGCGATGGCCTGCTCGAAGTAGCGAATCGCCTCCGTAATCCCTTCCTGGGTGCGCGTGTTCCACGCGAAGCGGCCCCGCAGATAGAGGCCGTACGCCGCGATGCTCTCGGTGTAGCGCTTGGGGCTGGGCGCCGCGAAGTCGGCGAACGAGGTCACCCGCAGCGTATCGACGATGGTGCGGGCGATCTCTTCCTGAATCGCGAACACATCGGCGAGCGTGCGATCATAGCGCTCGGACCAGAGGAGCTGGCCGTCCTCGGTCGAGCTGAGCTGCGCGGTGATGCGGAGCCGCTCGCCGGCCCGGCGCAGCGTACCCTCGAGCACCCACGCGGCGCCGAGCAGGGCGCCGATGGCGCGGACGTCCTGCGGCTTTCCTTTGAGCGCGAACACCGACGTCCGCGAGGCGACCCGCAGCCCCTCGACCTTCGCGAGCGCATTGATCAACTCGTCGGTGATGCCATCGCTCAAATACTCGTTCTCGCGATCCGGGCTCGCGTTCACGAACGGGAGCACCGCGATTGATCGGCCGATCACCGAGCCGATGGCGCCCGCGGACGGCTGCTCGCGCTGGAGCGCCGCGACGAACTCGGCCACGGTCGGGAACCGCTCGCCGGGGTCCTTAGCCAGCGCCCGGGCCAACGTGCGCTCCACGTGTGCCGGCGCGTCGGGTCGCAGCGCCCGCAAGGGGCGAGGCACGTCCGTCACCTGTTTCGCGATCGTGGCGCGCGACCCCGATCCCCGCACCGGGGGCGTGCCGGCCAGCATCTCGTACACGACGCACGCGAGGCTGTAGATGTCGCTCGCGTTGCTCAGATGCGGCTCGCCACTCGCCTGCTCGGGGCTCATATACTCGGGAGTCCCGATGGCGATACCGGCCTCGGTTATCCCTTCCGTTCCCGATACGGAGTAGACCTGCGCGACCCCGAAATCGGCCAGCAGGGCGTGTCCGTCGGCGAACAGGACATTCTCGGGCTTCACGTCCCGATGGACGAACCGGTTGCGATGCGCGTAGTCGAGCCCGGCACCGACTTCCTGCGCGATCCGCAGCGTCTCTTTGATTCCCAGCTGTCGCTCGACGTCCAGGCGCTCGCGGAGCGACCCACCCGGGATGAACGGTTGCACGTAGTAGAGCATGCCGTTCGCCTCGCCCGAGTCGATGAGCGGCACGATGTGGGGATGGGAGAGTCGCGCGGCGATACCAATTTCTTGCAGGAACCGCTCGGCGCCGAGCGACGCCGCGAGTCCCGGCCGCAAGACCTTAATGGCGACCTTCCGGCCGTGCTTCTTGTCTTCGGCCAGGTAAACGGTCGCCATGCCCCCGCGCCCGAGCTCCCGCTCGACCGCATACCGGTCGGCGAGCGCGGAGGCGAAAGAGGCGAGCATCTGGGCCATGGGGATAATGGAGCGGATGGGATTCGAACCCACGACCCCCTGGTTGCAAACCAGGTGCTCTCCCAGCTGAGCTACCGCCCCGAACGAGAGGGAAGATAACGGGTTAAGACGCGGCTGCGGTGGGCCACTCAGGGTTTGCGACATCGCTCGACGGCCGCTACCGTAGCCCGATGGGCGCCCGCATCACGTGCATCGCCGCTGCCGGCGTGGTCGCCGCCTGTCACTCGGGACCCGCCCCCCTCCGCCTCGGCACGACCTACACCGTGCAGCAGTCCGGAGCGCTGGCCGTGCTCGAGTCGCTCTGGACCGGTCCGCACCTGGTGACGGTTATTGCGCCCTCGGGTCAGATCCTGCGGGCCGCGGCGAGCGGCGACCTGGACGTGGTGATCACCCACGCGCCGCCGCTCGAGCAGCGGCTCTTGATCGGGCCGGGACACGCCTTGCTACGCTGCCCGCTGGTCGCCAGTCGCTTCGCCGTCGTGGGGCCAGCGTCGGATCCGGCGGCGGTTGGCACCGCGACGAGCGCGGCAGAAGCGTTCCGTCGCATCGCCCGGACGGGTGGACCGTTTGTCTCGCGGGGTGACTCGTCGGGGACGCACGTGAAGGAGCTGGCCCTGTGGCAAGCGGCCGGCGTCAAGCCGACGCCGCCCTGGTACCTCGAGTCGGGCGCCGACCAGGTCGCCACCCTTCACCTTGCCGACGAGCGCCGGGGGTACGCCCTCGCGGACCTGCCGACGCACGCCCGACTCAGGGGGACGCTGGCGGCGCGCGTTCTCTTCGCCGCCGACACGACACTGACCAATCCGTACACCCTGTACGTGGTCCGTCGGCCGAATTTGCACGCCGCCACGGCGTCCTTCGCGTCGTGGGCGATGGCGCGCGGCCGCGACGGAATTCTGGCGCTGCGCTTGGGCGACGGCACGCCGGCCTTCGTCACGCGCGCCGGCGACTGCGCCGCTATCGGGAAACCGTGAGGGAGTATCCGGCGAGGGGTCGCAGCTGAAAGTCGGTGGACGCCGCGACGCTTTGCACCGTCGCGGTGTACTGCACCACTTTGCCCACGTCCGCGACCCCGATCGTGACGATCGCGGTGTTTGTGAGCGGCCCCGTGACGGCGAGCTTCGTGGTCGTGGACAGCGGAGTGGAGAACACGTTAAGGCCGGTGCCGGCCGTCACGCTCGTAAGGGCTTGCGGACCGGTGACCGTTAAGAGAATCGCGCCGTCGGCGCCGGCGTTGGGCGTCTGCAGCGAGATGGTGAGCACGCCCGCGACGGGGCCGGTGCCGTTGCTGCAGCCCCCTGCTCCGGCGAGCAGGATGGCCGCGAGGACTACTCCCGCAAACCGCTTCATCGGGGCGCTCCCTTCTTCGTAGTCGCGCCGCCCAGCAGCGCGCGTTGCTGGGCGCTGAGCGGCGCCCGCGTGGCCTCTACCCAGGCGAGGAAGTCCCCGAGGTCAAACGTGCCGTTGTTGTTTCCCAGCTGGTCGAGATCCGAAAGCTGCGCGGCCGTCAGCGCGCTCGTCCCGGTCAACAGCTGCGCCACCACCTCCGCGGTGGTGAAGGGCTCGAGGAATACCGCTCGCACCGAGTACGGCCGGGTCATGGGCAGCGTGATCGACACGTGCTTCGTAACGGTGTCCCCCGCCCAGCCCACGAAGGTCCGCAGGGAGCTAGTGTCGGTGGCGGTGAGCGTTACCGCGGTGCCTTCGGTGACGAACGTGTCGGTCGGCACCGACGCCGTGATTTTGCCGCCGAGCGTGGTCGTGTAGCTGATCCGGTGCGCGCGCGCCAGCGTGACGGTGAGCGTGTCCGGCGTCGCGCTCGCGATATAGGTGAAGCTGCGCGGCTGTCCGCCGGACCACTGCACGAACGTCTGCCTGGTCCGCCCGCCCGCGGTGAACTGGGTGTCCGTCACGCTGACCGTGTGACTCGAGTTGGGCGACAGGAAGTCGCGGAACACGTGGTACGCCACGGCGTCGAACTGGATGAGGGCCGTCGTATCGGTCGCCCGCACCACCCACACGGGGTAAGCCACCCGGAATTGTATGGCGCCGTTCGGTACGAGCTGCGTGATCTGATCGAGCACGAGCCCGGCGGGGAGGCCGTCCACGTTTCGAAGCGCCGCCGGAGTACTGGTCGGAGTGAGGGCGACGTTCCCCGTCGTGCCCGGATAGGGGTCGCCCGCGTCGCCGCGGTCAGAGCAGCCGACAAGCGGCGTCGAGGAGCACCGGGTGCCGTTGGGATTGGCATCGAGGTTCGCGAAACCGTCCGCCTGCACCAGGGCGAGACCGTGGATCGGCCCCGCGTTGACGCGATTGTCCTGGTCGATGCCGTGTTGGGCGATCTGCTCGGAGTCGACGTGATACACGACCAAGCCACCGCCGCACGCGGGCGGTGCGACCGTGTGATACCACACCTGGCAGTGATACTGGATCATCGAGCTGTCGGATTCCACCGCCTGGCGGTTCTCGAGCAGGAAGTACTCACCGCGCGGGTTCGCCCCATCCACCGGGAGGAAGAAGGCCGTGTCGGACGTCGGCACGGCACCGAAGCGGTACGTGCCGCCCGTGCCGAGCGGCACGACCGTGACCCACCCGAGCTCGTTGAGCGACCAGGCGTCCATGCGTGAGGGGCTGAAGGGGGAGGTGTAGTTGCCCTCGCCCATCAGGCTGTACTCACCGATGCCCTCGGTGTTCTCACCGGTATCGTACAGATCGGGCAACCCGAACCCATGCCCAGTCTCGTGCGCGACCGTGCCGATCGGCATGATCTGAGTAGAGTCACACGACCCCTCGCCCCCCACCCCGCTCTCGAGGATGTAGTCGGACACGAGGACGTGTACCGACTGGCCGTTCACGACCGTCATCGAGTGCGTCGTGTAGGGTGCCCCGGTGAGGGCGAAGCGATGCGCCCAGAGATGATTGTTCGTCGCGCCGCCGCACGCCCCGTCCAGGGCCGGCTGGATGAAGGCCACGAGATCCACGTAGCCGTCTCCGTTGAAGTCGTACTGCGTCCAGTCGACCTGATCGTCGAGTTTGCGCAGCGCCTCGCGCAGCCCGGCTTGCATCCGGAAAATCGCGGTGTCGCTGAACAGCCCGTTGCAATTGCTGTTGCCGTACGGATTACCGCTGCACGTCCCCGCCGTACCGGTGTAGGTCACCTCGTTCGAGTCGAGCGCCGCGTAGCCATAGGTTTGCCCCTGCACGCTCAGCAGGCCGTTCGACATCTGCTCGTAGAAGCTGCGGTAGGTGTACGGACGGCCCGCGGAAGCGCCGGTCGGCGCGGCCGCGAAGAGGACCTGATCGTACTGCGTGCTGTTGCGGAGCTGAGACGCCTGCGTGTCCTTGAACTTGAAGATGATCGCCGGAACCTTGAGGACGCCCGACACCGCGACATTGGAGCGTAACGGCACGCCGCCGGCGAGCGCGGCGCCGCCTCCGGTCGCCATCGGCGCATTCAGCGCCCCAAAGCTCCGGCGCGACAACAGACGGCGCCGCAGGGCGCGCACGGCACGCGCGTCGCGGCGCCACACTCCGTCGCGGCGGAAGTCGAACCCCGGGATTTCGCGGCGGAAGCCACGCGGAGATGGCCGCTGCGGCAAGGATGTCGGTTGCTGCGCGCGACCCGACGCCGGAAGGGCCAGCGCGCACAGCACGGCCGCCAGCACGATACGAGGTGCCACGAGAACCCTCAGAATGTGGGAGAACGGGAGCCTGGGATCTCGGTCTAGCCTACGCCCGGGGCCCGGACGTAGCTGTGCGGTGCCTCACACCTCGGCCCGCCAATATTACCCCGAGTGCCATGAATCCGATCACTCCGCCCACGACCTTCGCCTCGTAGATCCACGGCGTCGCCTCGTCTGCCGGCGGGACGAAGCCGAGCACGATCGAGAACAGCACCGCGGCGAATCCCACGAGTCCCACGAGAGCCGTGCGAGTGTCACGCGAGCGTCGCAGGCGGAGGTACGCCGCGAAGAGGTACAGGTAGGGGATGAAGAACAGGATCAACGTCGTCTGGGTGAGCACGAGATACGCGTTCTTCACCGTCGAGCCCGCGAGGCTCGCGATCACGAAGATAGTGGCGACCACCCCTTGTGTGAGCAGCCCTACGTACGGTGTCTCCCAGCGCGGGTGGATCCGGGCGAACGCCGGCGGCAGGGCCCCGTCCACCCCCGCGACGAACGGCAGGCGCGCCGAGCCCGCGAGCCACGCTCCGACGCCGCCGAGGTTGCCGAGCACCAGGAGGATCGCCACGATCGCCGCCGCCGGCGCGAGCCAGGGGGCGCCGAGCCGCTCGACCAGCGCGGCCGTGGCCTGCGGCATTCCGTTCGTGATGCTGACGGTCTCGTGCGGCAGCGCGACGAGCATCGCGGCCGTCCCCACCACGTACATGACGACGATCGCGAAACCCGAGAGCGCGATGCCGCGGCGGAGGGTGCGCGCCGGATCGTGGATCTCGTCTCCCAGCGTCGGCGCGAGCTCGAGGCCGGCAAAGGCGAAGGTCATGGTCGCGAACAGGTTGATGGACTGGAGGTCCAGATTCGCGGGCAACAGCCCGCGCGCGCTGAAGGGCGTGGCGCTGCCGCGCGCCGTGAGGGACCAGATCGCGAGCCCGACAAAGATCAACCCGGGCAGCCATGTGCCGTGGCCGCCGAGATTCTGGAGTCGCTTTCCCACGCGCAGGCCGACCACGTTCATCCCCACGGCGAGCCAGAGGCCGGCGAGTGAGACCAGTGCGATGAATCCCGTATCCTCCCCCAGATGCGCGAAGCGCGGCCCCGCCGCGTAGGCCGCGATGGCTGCGGTGGTGACAAGCAGGGACGGAAAATAGAACAGGTTGTTCACCCAGTACCCCCACCCCGCCACGAAGCCGTGCACGGGGCCGAAGGCGCGCTGCACCCAGCGATAGATCCCGCCCGCACCCGGATCGATGTCGGCCAGCTCCCGGACCGCGGCCGCGGAGGGCAGGAAGAAGATCACCATCGCCACGAGCCACAGGCCGAGGCTCGCGAGCCCGAACTGACTCGCGGCCGTGGTGAGCCAGCGCAGGCCGACGATCGCGGAGATGTTGAACAGCACCACGTCGCGGAGCCGCATGACCCGGGGGAGCTGTTGACTCACGTGCGCGAACGCGAAATCAGTGCGCGGTGGAGTGCACCGCGGCGGCGAGCCACCCGATGCCGCTGCCGAGCACCGCTCCGCCAATGACATCCGTGGGAAAATGCTTACCGGCGGACACGCGCAGCACGGCTACCCCGAGAGCCGCTCCATACGCCAGCACGGCATTCCGGGTGCGGTGTGGTAACCGTTCCCGCCCTGCCATCACGACGTACGATGTCGCTGCCGCGAACGCGAGCGATGCATGCCCGGACGGGAAAGAGCGCCTGTTGTCAGGATCGGAGGCCGCCGCGGGAGCAGCGGCGGTATAGAGGACCGGACGGCTGCGGTGCGCGAACACCTTGACCCACTCGGTCGCCGCGAACGTCCAGCCGAGCGCGTTCGAGAACACGGCGACATCCCCGCGCGCTTGCGCGGCGGTCGCCCCGTCGAGCGCCGCGATTCCCGAAAACCCGATCAACCCGACGAGCGCGACGGTGCTGGCGGTGCCCGCCGTTCCGGATAAATTGTGCAGCGCGATTCGATCGAACCGGGAGAGAGACGCGGGATCGCATGGCACGGGGTTGCCACACGGCGGCGCGCCGTTCGGAAGGCCTGCCAGATGCGGTATCGCCCCCAGGGCGCCCGCGGCAACGACCGATGCCCCGTCCCACCATGTGACCCGATACGGCGCTTGCGCCGTGGCGGCGCGAGCGAGGAGAACGAGCAGCGTACACGGCGCGGCGAACCGACGCATTCGGGGTCTCGTTGGAAACGGGCGGTCTTCAACTTACGTACTGGCGGCCGCACGTGCTCTAACGGCGCATCTCGTGTGGCCTTGCAGTTTTAGGGCCTCACCACTAACCTGTAGGCTGCATTTTTCTCCAATCTCGCGCCCGGGGGCCCCGTGAATACCGAGACCCTGCAGCACGTCGCCCTGTTCGACAAGTGCAAGACCTTCACCAAGGCCCGGGAGCTGCAAGCCGTGGGCCTCTACCCGTATTTCCGCCCCATCTCGCACTCGGAAGACACCGTCGTCGTGATCGAGGGCAAGGAACGGATCATGATGGGCTCCAACAACTACCTGGGGCTCACGCATCATCCGGAGGTGCTGGCGGCGGCCAGGCAGGCGCTCGAGCGCTACGGGTCGGGGTGCACGGGCAGCCGGCTCTTGAACGGCACGCTGGACCTGCACGAGCGCCTGGAGCGAGAGCTCGCGGAGTTCTTCGGCAAAGAGGCGTGCCTCGTTTTCTCGACCGGCTACCAGGCTAACCTCGGGGTCATCTCGGGGCTGGTGGGACGCGGCGACGTGGTCTTCCTCGACAAGCTGGACCACGCCTCGATCGTGGACGGCGCCAAGATGTCCTACGGCGATACCGTTCGCTTCAATCACGGGGACCTCGGGAACCTCGAGCGCAAGCTGCAGCACGTTCCGGCCGGGACCGGGATCATGATCATCGTCGACGGCGTCTACTCGATGGAGGGGGACATCGCCGACGTTCCGAACCTGCTCAAGATCGCCCAGAAATTCGGCGCGGCGCTCGCGATCGACGATGCGCACGCGGTCGGCGTACTCGGCCCGCGCGGGGACGGCACGGCCGCTCACTACGGCCTCACCGACGAGGTGGATCTGATCGTCGGCACGTTCTCCAAGTCGCTCGCGTCGATCGGCGGGTTCGCCGCGGGGTCGGAGAGCGTGATCCACTTCCTGAAGCACAACTCGCGTCCCTTGATCTTCACGGCCGCGCTCCCTCCCGCCAATACAGCGGGGGTGCTCGCCGCGCTGCATATCCTGCAGCGGGAGCCCGAGCGACGCGAGTGCCTGTGGCAAAACACGCGGCGGTTGCAGAACGGGCTGCGAGCGATCGGCTTCCACATCGGTGCGACCGAGACGCCGATCGTGCCCGTGCTCATCGGGCCGCTCGAGAAGACGTTCCTGTTCTGGCGCAAGCTGTTCGAGGCCGGTGTGTTCACGAACCCCGTCGTTCCGCCGGCGGTGCCGCCGTCGCAGTGTCGGCTCCGTACCAGCCTGATGGCGACTCATAAGCCGCAGCAGATCGATCACGCGCTGGAGGTATTCGCCCGGCTCGGGAAAGAGCTGGGGGTCATCTGAGCGCTCCGCAGATCGTGCCCGTCACGGACGGGCGCGGTCTGGATCGGTTCATCGCTTTTCCCTACGACCATTACCGCGGCGACCCGCTGTGGGTCCCGCAGTTGCGGATGGACGTCCGCACCCTGTTATCGCCCGCCAAGAACCCGTTCTTTCAGCACGCCGAAGCCCAGTACTTTCTCGCCCAGGACAACGGGCGTGTGATCGGCCGCATCGCCGCCATCAAGAACGATGCGCACACCCGCGAGCACGGAGACCGGGTGGGATTCTACGGCTTCTTCGAGTCGGTGGACGAGCAGCCGGTGGCGGGCGCGCTGTTCGACACGGCCGGCCGCTGGCTCCGCGACAAGGGCTTCCGCGTGATGCGCGGGCCGATGAGCCCCTCCGTCAACGACGAGTGCGGTCTCCTCGTCAAGGGCTTCGAGACGCCGCCGACCCTGATGATGCCCCACAACCCCTCCTACTACGTGGCGCTGCACGACCGCTACGGGTTTGCCAAGGCGAAGGACCTGCTCGCGTTCGAGAGCGCAGGCGTGCAGATGCCCGACCGCGTCGCCCGCGCCGCGAAGGTGATCGCGGAGCGGAAGGGCATCACCCTCCGGCCGCTCAACATGAAGCGGTTCAAACAAGAGGTGGAACTAGTCAAAGCGCTCTACAATCAGGCTTGGGAGCGCAATTGGGGATTCGTCCCCCTCACCGAGGCGGAGATCGACCACCTGGCCAAGCAGCTGAAGCCGATCGTCGTCCCGGACCTGGTCTGCTTCGCCGAGCATGGAGGGAACGTCATCGGGTTCGCCGTCGCCCTGCCCGACCTGAATGTAGCGCTCAAGCACAATCCGTCAGGTCGCTTGTACGGCATCCCGAAAATCCTGTGGTACGCGCGCAAAATCCACCGCTGCCGCATCCTGCTGCTCGGCACCCTGAAGGAGTACCGCATGAGCGGCATCGACGCCCTGATGTACCACTGGATCTGGACGAAGGGCGCCGTGCACGGCTACACGTGGGGGGAAGGCGGTTGGATCCTCGAGGACAACACCGCCATGGTCAACGCCGCCCACCAGCTCGGCTTCCGTCCCTACAAGACGTACCGGATCTACGACAAGTCCCTGTGAAGGCGTTCGTCACCGGCGGGACGGGGTTCGTCGGTGCGCATCTCGTGCAGGCCTTGCGGGCACGGGGCGACGAGGTGACCTGTCTGGTCCGCAACGCGGCGAAGGTGCAGGCGCATGGATGGAGCGACGTGCGCGTGATCCGCGGAGACCTGGACGACGCCGCAGCGCTCGCGCAGGGGTGCGAGAATGCCGAGGTGATCTATCATGTCGCCGGGCGCATCAGCGCGCGCGATTTGGACGAGTTCATGCGGGCGAACCGCGACGGAACCGCCAACGTGCTCGAGGCCGCGGGGTCGGCGTGGCCAGGCCGGTTCGTCCTCGTTTCCTCCCTCGCGGCCGGTGGGCCCACGACGCCCGGGCAGCCGATCGACGAGTCCCGCCCGCCATCGCCCGTCACACCCTACGGGCAGAGCAAGCTCGCGGCCGAAGTGCTCGTGAAGGCGATGGCCCGCGCGTGGACGATCGTCCGGCCGCCCGCCGTGTACGGCGAGTGGGACCGCGAGTTTCTCAAGGTCTTCCGGCTGGCCCGGCTCGGCTTCGCCCCGGTGTTCGGTGACGGCAGCCAGGAGCTGTCGGTCATTTACGCCGGGGACCTGGCGACCGCGCTGGTGGCGGCGGCCGTGTCGCCGGCGGCCGCCAACAGGACGTACTACGCGGCGCACCCGGCGGTGACGACGAGTCGGGAGCTCGTCCGCTCGATCGGACGGGCCGTGGGGCGCGAGCCCCGCGTCCTGCCGCTGCCCGGCCCGCTGGCCCGAGGGCTCCTGTGGACCATCGGCTCAATCGCGCATGCGGCGCGCCGAGCCACGTTGCTGTCGGCCGACAAGGCGGCGGAATTCCTCGCTCCCGCGTGGACGTGCCGGGCGGACGCGTTGGTCCACGACACCGGCTGGCGCGCGCAGACCGATCTGGAGACCGGGTTGCGGCGCACCGCAACATGGTACGACTCTGAGGGGTGGCTGTGAGCGAGTCGATTCACGACGTCGGCACTCAGTCGTCGCTGGCGGTCGTTGCAGCCTGGCGTGCGGCCTTGTTGCGCCGGTTCACGGCTGTCGACCTCGTCACGCTCCTCTACGTGGCGTTTGCCACCGCGGCGGTGCTCGCGTTTTCCGGCTCGGACCATGGGGGCTGGTACTGGCTGCTCACAGCTCATGCGTTGATTGTCATCTTGGTGCTGCTGGCGCCGACCGCGCGCCAGGCCGGCGCGCTGGGCCGCTTTCTGGGCGACTGGTACCCAATGCTGCTCCTCGGCGGCCTCTACGCGGAAGTCGGCGTCGTGAACGTGGATCTCGGCTACCAGCACGATCTGTTGATCCAGCGGCTGGAGTTATGGGTCTTCGGCTCGCAGCTCTCCTACCGGTGGATCCGCGAGATGCCGAGCCCGCTCCTCTCCTGGCTGCTGCACACCTGCTACCTCGCTTACTACGCCATCCTGTATGCGTCACCTCTCGGCCTGTGGCTCAGCGGGCGCCGGGACGCGTCGCGGCGCACGATCTTCGCCGTGATGGTGACGTTCTACCTCTGCTATGTCTTCTTCCTCTTTTTCCCGGTCGCCGGCCCCCGGTATGCCTTCGACCTCGCCCACAATGCGGCTACCGAAGTGTGGCCCGCGCGGGTCACGCAGTGGCTGCTCGATCGCGGCGACTCCTGGGGCGCGGCGTTTCCATCCTCGCACGTGGCGGCGGCTGTTGTGGCCTGCGTGTGCGCGCTGCGTTACTGGCGACCGCTCGGCCTCCTCCTCGCGCCGCTGACATTAGGGCTCGTGCTGTCCGTGGTGTACGGTCAGTTCCACTACGCGGTGGATGCGGTGGCCGGCCTTCTCGTGGCGTGCGCCGTGCTGGCCTCGCAGCATATCTACGGAACCGCGGCGGCTGCGGCGCCCGTCTCGCTCGCCGAACAGAAGCTCGAAACCGGCCCCGCTTAGCGGTCGAGCGCCGCCGCCCGCGAGGCGACGGTGTCCAGGTCGCCCCCGAGGGCGTCCATCCGGCGCTGAAACCGACAGTCGATGATGAGCAGTCCCACGACGTAGGCCGCGAGATTGACGAGGAAGATCACGTCGAAGACGATCGGATACGGGAGCCAAAGGCCGAAGTAGAGCGCAAAGCGTTTCGCTCCCGGGTCGAGCTTCGAGCGTTCCGCGATGCTCGTCATCAGCAGGATCGCCACGAGGGCGAGGAGTACCAGCGTCCAGGACACGAGGCCGGCCAAGCCAAACCCCGCGAAAATCGCGGCCTCCGACAACCGGTCCACCAGGGTATCGAGCCGTCGCCCCGCTTCGGACGTCAGGTCGTACATCCGCGCAATGCCGCCGTCGATCCCATCGAGCACCTGGCCGAACGCCATCAGCCCGAGGCCCAAGCCCAAGCGGCCAGCCGCCACCGCAACGCCCGCCGCCACGCTGGCGGCGAGGGTTGCCCACGTCACCTGCGCCGGCGACAGCCCGAGCTTGACGTGGCAGAAGCGCAGGACCGGACGAATGAGGCGATCGAGCCCGCGACCGATGGCCGGCGCGAAGTCATACATGGCGCTTCACCCAGAACACCAGCGCGTTCAGGACCACCAGCACGCTGGCCAGGGTCCACTCCTTGACCTTGTCCGGAATCGTCGCGAGCCAGCCGCGCGTTACCCACCGCGAGTATGGGTAGAACGGCATCTTCTCGAACCGCACGCTGTAGTCCATCGCCACGTGGACCGCGAAGAAAATGATCGGCACGACGCTGCCGAGGAACACGCAGAGCGGCACGATCCAGAGAAATGCGACCGGCTCCTGCAGCGAGGACCGCCAGTAGTAGCCTCGCTTGTCACGCAGGCCGACCGCCTTCAGGTAGAACGGCGCCTTCACGGCGTGGTCGACATCGACGCCCATGCCGAAGGCGTACGCGAGGACGCGGTCCCGCCCCTCGAGACCCATGGCCTGGACCCCGAGCGTCGTCGCGAGAAGGTGCGTGACGATCGTCACGGGGACGCGGCGCGCTCCGGCGCGCGCCGGCCCGATAACCACACCAGGCCAAGCCCGCCCCCGATCCACGCCAGGTCCCGCACCCGACTCACGATGGCGGTGTAGACGCCCAGCCCGGGATCCAGGCCGAGGAGCTGGAATACGAGATAGAGGGAGCCTTCTTTCGTCCCGACCTCGAACGGCACGACGAACAACACATTCTGGACGAGCGATGTGAGCCCGCCGATCACGTACGCCTGCGCGTACGTGATGTTCACGCCTACCCCCATCGCGATGAGTACGTACTCGAGCATGAAGATCGATCGGCTGACGTACTCGAGCGCGAGCGCCTGAACAAAACGACGCGGCCGCCTGTGGTAAAAGTCCGTAATCTGCTCATCCATCTGCGCCAGCGTCGCCCGCTTCGGCTCGAGGCGGCGTGCCAAGGGGGCCAGCAGCGGAATCCGGTGCATGAGGTCGAGCAGCCGCTCGAGACCACCCTTCCGGTGACCGGTCAAGAGCAGGACGGTCAACGCCGCCAACACCGCGAACGAGACGCCCAGGGTCGCGAGGATCGCCGGGCTGTGCGGGAGCAGCACGACCCCCAAGGCGACCGCCGTGAGGAAACAGAGCAGCATCCCGAGCGTGTGGAGAATCTGATAGATCACGACGGAACCAGCCGCTCGTCGCAGACCGAGCCACGGGGCGACCGCGGCGACCCTGAACGGCTCGCCACCCACGTTCACCATCGGCGTCATGAAGTTCAACGAGAACCCCGCGGCGAGGATCGCATAGGTCCGCCCAAAGGGCGGGTGGCTCGGCTCGTCGGCCATGGTGAGCCACCAGGCCCAGGCGTTGCAGAGATACACCACGCCGTAGAGGAGAAAAATCGGGAGGAACAACCAGCCGGTCTGCGCCGCGTCCGAGAGCAGCCGTCCCACGCCGATCCGCGCGACGAGATACGCAAACACTCCAGCGCCCAGCGCGAACGCCAGCAGCTGCAGTTTGCGACTCACACGCCGCCCGGAATCGCAACCGTCCTACCGGTGCGTGCGGCCGCGTACGCGTCTTCGACGACGCCCGCCACGCGCCGGATGTCCTCCACGAAGGGCCCGGTGGCCGCGATCGCATCGGCGCGATCGAGCGCCGCCACGAACGCCTCGAACAGGCAGGCGAACCAGCGCTGGTACGCCGTCTTCTCGAGCTCCGCCGAGAAGTCGTGGCGCTCGACGCGCCCGGCCCGCTCGAGCCGCAGCTCCCCGCCCGCCCACTCGATCGATCCACCCTCCCCCACGAAACGGATCCGGTTCTCCCGCGTCCGCGCGGCCCACGTGAAGAACATGGTCACGAGGCGTGCTCCGCCGGAGTACTCGAACCGCAGGGAGGCCGTGTCCTCCACCTCGTACCCGGTATGCCGCAGCCGGCCGGTCCACGCGCCCACGGCGCTCGGCAGGCCGGCGATATCGAGCAGCTGGTACACGAGATGGGTGCCATGGTCGAGCAGCACCCCACCCCGCCCCGCGGCGCTCGTCCCCCGCCAGGGCGTGCCGTCGCCTCCCGCCTCCCGGCCGGGATCGGCCGCGACGCGGTACACCGAGAACTCGGCCAGATGCCAAGGCCCGATCGCGCCGGCCGCCAGCCATTCCTTCACGCGTACCCACACGGGGTTGTAGCGGTACTGGTGGCACGGCATCACGACGCGGCCACTCGCGCGTGCCGCCGCGGCGATGCGACCCGCTTCGGCGCGGGTGAGGGCGACCGGTTTTTCGCACACCACGTGATAACCCTGCTCGAGCCCCCAGAGGGTCAGCTCCAGGTGCGACGCGGTCGGGGTACAGATGTCGATGAAGTCGACCGGGGCCAGGTCGCGCAGCCGGTCGCGATGCGGGAGGAGCGGGATGCCGTCGACCGGCGGCACGTTCGCGGCGCTGTCGACTACGGCGACGACCTCGACGCGCGCCCCGAGGGCGCCCCGGAGCGCGGGCAGGTGCGACTGCCGCGCGATGCCCCCCGCTCCGATGACGGCACCGCGGTACCGCTTCGGCTCAGGTGACGCGGGCGTAGCCATTGCGCTCGACATCGAGCAAGCCACCCAACGCCGTGGCGTTCCACTCGTGAATCCAGAGGAGCACCACGAGCAGCAGGCTCATCCACACCGCCTCGATCCAGAGGAAGGCGGAGACGTGGGCGGTAAGCGCGGTGACGCCCAACAGGAGGAACCGGATGTTCTGGCCGAGCCACGTGCAGAGGGGGAGCACGACGCTCTGTCGCACGCGGTACTCGGCCCGGAACTCCTCGGGCACGCTCCCTCCCCCGCGCCGCAGCAGGCGGATGAGCTTGACCGAGCGCGGGAACAGCTGCGACTGGCGGAGGACGTAGTCGCGGTAGACCCGCGCGCCGAATCGCTCCAGCAGTGTCTTGGGCTGATGGGGATCCAGGTCCTCCGGCAGGTCCAGCTCGCCGCGGTTCCCGATGCCGATCGAGAGAAACGCATTCCGCACGAAGTCGACCGCCGCGCTCTGATAGGTGTGGGCCAACCCCGCGGCCGCCACGAGGAGAAACGCGCCGGGCCACCAGTAGCCGGTGTGGATCAGCCGGTAGATGAGATGAAAGTAGAGGTTGATGAACCGGAGGCTGTCGCTCGCGCCATCGAGCGCGCGGCCCAGCCGGGTCGACGCGCCGCGTAGGCGCGCCAGCTGTCCGTCCGCCGAATCGAAGATATCCGAGACGATGAACAGCCCGAACCCGATGAGGTTCGTCCAGCGGTCCTGGTACGCGAACAGGTGCCCGGCCACGACCCCGATCACGAGCGACCACAACGTGACCTGGTCCGCGGAGATACCGGTGGGCACCAGCGCCCGCGCGATCCGGATGCCGATCGGCCGGAAGAAGTGGAGATCCACCCACTCCTCGACGGCTTGCCCCTTATGCGATAAGTCGCTCTGCGGCTTCACCGAGCACGTCTTTCATCGTGGCGAGCGCACCCATCGCCTCTTCCTCCTCGATCACGAGGGGTGGGTTAATGCGGACCTCGGGGTTGTAGATCATCGCCAACACACCACGCGACAGCAGCGCGTCGAAAATCCAGCGTGTGGTCTTCTTGTCGAGCAGCCGGCGCGTCCCCGGCACGACCAGGTCCATCCCGAGCAGCAACCCCCGCCCGCGCACGTCCGAGACGATCGGGAGCTCGGATTCCCAGCGCTTCATTTCCGCGAGCATCTTGGCGCCCAGGCGGCGCGCATGCTCCACCAGACCGTCCTCCACGATCGTCTGGATCGTCACGTGTGCGGCCGCCGCGGCGAGCGGATTGCCGCCATACGAAGAAGAGCTCCCGCTCGGATTGGCCCACGGCTTCGAAAACGCGATTTCCTCCCGGGCGATCACCCCGCTCATCGGGAAGCCACCGCCGAAGCCCTTGCCCACCGTCAGGATGTCCGGGAGGACGCCCTCGTGCTCGATGGCGAACATCTTTCCCGTGCGCCCGAAGCCGGTGATCATTTCGTCACAGATGAGCAGCGCCCCGAGCTGGTCGGCCAGGTCCCGGAGCAGCTTCAAGTAGCCCGGTGGGGGCACGATGTTGCCCGCCGTGCCCTGAATCGGCTCGACGATGATCGCCGCGACGTCCTTCGTGGTTTCGAGCTCGATCTTCTTGCGCAAGAAATCGACGCAGTGCCACTCGCACGACGGGAACGTCTTGTCGAAGGCGCAGCGCGCGCAGGAGGCGTAGGGCGACAGGTAGGCGCCCGGCATGAGCGGCCCCAACGCGTGCTTGAAGTTCGATCCCAGCAGAGGCAGGATGCCGCCGGTCTTGCCGTGGAACCCCCCCCAAAACCCGATGACCTCCGTGTGCCCGGTGCGCGATTTGGCGAGGCGGAGCGCCGCTTCGACCGCCTCCGCGCCGCTGGAGTAGAACTGTGTGCGGTTCAGGTCGCCGGGCGTCAGCTCGGCGATGAGCTTCACCAGGGCGGCCCGATGCTCCGTGGTGAAGCTGCCGACGTGCACACGGGCGACCTGCCGCTGCATGGCGGCGACGTATTTGGGGTGGGCGTAGCCGAGGCTCGCCACACCGACCCCGGCCAACAGATCGACGTACCGATTGCCGTCCACGTCGTATAGCACCGCGCCCTCCCCGCGGTCGATCGAGAGCTGGCTGAACAGCGCCACGCTCTGTGTGCCCGGCGCGAGGAACATCGCTTCGGCGTCGAAGAGCGCCTTGGACTTGGGACCGGGGAGCTGGATGCGGCGCAAGGTATGGGTCACGAGTGTTTCCGATGAGCGAAGCGATGAGTGATGTAGGCCGCGATCGCCCGAGCGGCGTCGTCGCGGAACGGGGCGAAGCTCGGCCAGTCGTTGATATCGATTAGCACCGGGCGGTCGGGCTCCGGAAAGGCCACGTCCCCTCCGAACACCTCGAGGCCGAGGATCGCCGCGGCTTCGAACGCGAGGGCCTTGAGCCGGTTCTCGTCCACCAGGGGCCGCTCACCGCCAAATCCGGCGTCGGAGCCGTACCAATTGAAGAACCGTCCGTCCGTCACCCCGTAGAACTTTACCACGGGCCCCGGCACGTGCTCCTGCAGCGCGACCCAGGGAATGCCGCGCCCCGTGAACGCCTGCAACGCCGCTGCCGCGTCCTCGAGGGACGTGGCCAGCACGTCCTCCGGCCGCTCCGCGTGCACGTCACCCCGCTTGATCCAGACCTTCTGGTGATCCGGGCTCAAGGCCCGCAGCTGCTCGGCAGGCGGCAGCGGTGCGGAGCTCGGGTGGATCAGCGTCCGCGGAAACGCGAGCGTGCTGTCCCCCAGACGCTTCACCAGGCGGTACCGGTGGCAATTGAGCGCACTCGAAGGACGGTTGACGACGACGATGCCGTCGGACTCGAGCGGCATCAACTGCTCGGCCGCGAGCGACCCCTGGCACATGTTGAGGTACAGCTCCGCCGCCGGGAGCCGGCCCTGCTCTACCTCGCGCTCCGTCGTCTTGACCGCCCGCCACCCCTGGGCCTCGAGCTGCCCCACGGTGGCGTCGAGGATGGCGGTGTCGTTCACCCGGTGCTGTTGCGGTGAATAGGACGGGCTCCTGTAAATCGCGACCAGTTGGGCCAAGGCGGCGTTCGCTCCTCGGGTCCGACGTTCAGGCCTCGCGCGTGGCGAGCCACGCGTTGGCATGTTGGAGATCTGATGGCCGATCGATATCGATGATGCGCGGGACTTCGACCGCTTTCACCCGCCGCCCCTCAGCCACCACCGCCTTGAGGAACCCACGCATCTTGTTCCCGCCGCGGGCCACCATTTCCCCCGCGGCGCGGCGCATCCCGGCGCTGAAGCCGTATACGCCACCCGTGACGCACGGGGGATCGAGCGGCTCGTCCGAGACGGAGCGAACGTCGTCCTCCCCCTGCCGGCTCACGTACACCGGAGACTCGTCATCCACGTACGGCGTCACAGCGAGCACCATGTCCGCGCCCTCCCCGAGGTACCGCTCGGTGGCCCGATACACCGCTCGCCAATCCGCGGGCCGCATGACCGTGTCGACCATGCTGCAGAACACCTGACCCGCCGGCACCGCCTGCAACCCCGCTACCAGCGTATGCAGCGACGACGGGGTGCGGCAGTCCACCACTGTAAGGGGGGGCCCAAACCGGCGGTCGTCAAGCAAGCGCCGGACGTCCGGAAAATCGGCGCGGACCGCGCAGGTCAGGCTCCGACACCCGAGCGCCGCGAAGGTCTCGAGCAGCCCCACGATCTGCGGCCGGCCGGCGACCTCGACCAGCGGCTTGGGCACCGGGATCCCACCGGCTGCGAGCCGCGACCCCTCCCCTCCTGCCAGGATCAGCCCGTGCACGTCAGGCGAGCACCCTTTCGACGTCCGGAAGACTCTGAATTCGCGCGGTGGGAGCGGGCCCGTCGGGTGCCACCCGCTCCGCCGGCGCGAGCCAGCACGTTTGCATGCCGAGATTCGCGGCGCCGCGGATGTCCGCTTCGAAGTTGTCGCCCACCATCCAGGCGCGTTGGGCCGGCACCTGGAGCGCGGCCAGCGTGTGCGCGAAGATGCGGGCGTCGGGCTTGCTCCACCCGACGACGGTGGAATCGCTGACCACGACGAACAATCTCGCCAGGTCGAGCTCCTCCAAACAAGGCTGGAGATTGCCGGTGAAGTTGGACACGATCCCGAGGCGGTAGCGCCGCCGCAGCCGCTCCAAGATCGGCCGGTTGCGGGTCACAATCGTCACCGCGTCGGTGTGCAGGCGGTCGGTCAAGACATCCGCGTCCACTCGATCGGGCAGCCGTGCCGCGAGCAGGCGGGACTGCGCTTCGATGGCCGCACGAAACCCGAGGGCCTGAATCCCGGGCAGGCGCGCGAGCGCCTCGTCCGTCGCCTTGAAGATGGGATCGAATGCCGCGAAGTCGAGGGAACCGCCGGCCGCGCGGTACGCGGCGTGAAACCGGGGACTCCAATACACACCGTCAGCGTCGAGCGTGCCACCGAAGTCGAACAGCACGACCTCGGCCGATGATTTAATGGTGGCCGTGCCCGGAGTGCTCGTGCGCGTCGCTCTTCATGGGCATGGACATCGGCTTGCCGGCCATGTCCAGCATGTCGTGGCCGCCCTCGAGCCGCATGTAATGGCGATAGTCCTGTTGGTAGAGCGAGTCGCTCCGATCCGCGGCGGGCCATTGGACGCCGTGGTCGGGAACGAACAACCCGCCCACCACGCCCATGCCGCCATCCGGGATCGGTTCACCCGTGGGATTGTCGTACGAGACCGTGACCCGGTACCGGTGGTCCGGGACGATGTGGACGCCCAACCGCATCCAGCCGTACAGCATGGCGATCGGGATGGACTCGATCCGCCCGGCGGAGTCGGCGATGGGCGCCGCACGGTAGATGGCCTGTCCCGTGGTCGCGTCGGCGAACTCGATCACGCGGCCGTAGTCGTGCATGTGCCCGCCCAGGCCGACGATCTTGCCGGGCACCGCCGGATGGCCCTCGTAGGTGCGGGACGAGTGTCCCGGTGGCAGCGTGAACGATTTGTCGCCCACCGGAAACGCCACGTCCATTTGCCACGGCGATGCCCGGAACAAGGGCCACGGCCGACCGGCCGGCGTGAAGTTCATGACGAGCCGCACTCGTGCCCGGCGGTACGACGTGGACGTGAGGTTTTCGAGCATTGCGCTCGCCACGACGTGCTCGCCTCGCTGCAGCGGCAGCCCGAAGAGAAGCCATGGGAGGCGGATCGTTCCTGTCTCGTGCCCGGCGGCCAACAAGCGGCGCGAGATGGGGAGAAACAGCTCGCGATGATCGGGATCGATGAGGTTGTAGTGGTGGATCAGCTCGTCGGGGAGCTTCGCGCCCGCGCTGTCGATCACCTCCACGCGAAACCCGTAGATGGATCCCGTCTGCGGAATCTCGAGCGTGGCTACCGGCGGTTGCGCGATCGCGTGATGCGGTGTCCGCGCCGGCAGGTCCACGGGCGCGAGGTCGATGACCAGGACATCCGCGCGTGGATCGACGAAGATGCGGGCGTCGCTCGCTTCGGGCGGCAGAGTTCGCTCGCCCGCTGGGAGCAACACCAGGAGGCCGACGAGGAGGAGACGGGCCATAGCGCGGGAATTGTAATCACGAGACCGAGCGTCGGGCAACGGACCTGTTCACGGCGTCCGCATGCGTGCGACCGCCGCCACGACAACCTCCGGCCGTTCCTCCTGGATGAAGTGCCCGACCCCGGGAATGCTGTCCACGGTGAAGGCCGGGATGGCCTCGGCAAGAGCCGTTATTTCACCCGCCCTGATCCCGCCGTCGTGCGGCGCCATCCCGACCAGCAGCCGGACCGGACACCGTATCTCCGGCAGATGGGGTTGCAAACGCTCCGGCTCGCGTCGCCGCGCCATGGTCACAAATGCCTTGAGGGTCGCATCCAGATCCTGGGCCGCCCCCTGGGTGTAACCCTCGACCACCGCATCGCTCACCCACGTCGAGTCTGCCGACTCCCTGATCAGCTGGGCGTGGATCTTCCTGCGAACCCGGTTGATGCCGCCGAACAGCTTGATCCACGGCGCAAGCTCCATCGCACGCCGAAACGCGGGGGTGGCCGCTCGCTCGGCCGGACCCCCGTCGATTGAGACGATGCCCCTGACCAAGTCGGGGCGCCGGTAGGCCATGCGGTATGCCATCGATGCGCCGAGCGAATGGGCGATCACGATCGCGCCGCGCACGCCCAACTGGTCCAGTGCGGCGGCGATGCGGTCCGCCTGCGCGGTGAGCGAGTAGTCGGCGTGCTCGGGGCGCGTTGATGTGCCGATGGCGAGCGGCTCCACCACGATCGTGCGGAACCCGGCTTCGGTCAGGAGCGGGATGAGCCGGCGGTACCCGAAGGCCGACCCGAACAGGCCGGGCACGAGGACCACGGGGTCCCCGGCACCCGCTACCGTAACGGTGAGGGACTCTGGACCCGATAGCGCCAGCGGGAACGTGTGAATCGTGTCGGTCAGCAGCACCACCGCGAGCAGCCACATAGGTCATTCCATTCGCCACGAGAGACGTCCGAGGAACGGCGCGCGGAGGGTCCAGCGCCGCCTCCAGAGCCACCGGAGCCCGGCCGCCGCGCGGCGTCGCCCCAGCCCGACGACCACAAGAACCAGCCCAGCGCCGAGCAGGAGCCACGCCGGAATCGGGACGAGCACGCCAAGCCCGGCGATGAGGAGGAGGCGTGGGAACCGGCCGAGCGCTACGGCCGCGAGAAACTTGGGGAGCGGGTAGCTCCCGAGCGGCGCGAGGATCCGCACGGCGGAATCGGGAATCGGCGAGAAAATGACGATCACCGTGGTCCAGAAGGGCGCACGCAGGAAGGCTCCGATGCTCCAGCGGACCGCCGGTCGTGCCTTGAACGCGGCGAGCTTCGGAAGCTCCGCGGCTCGGTCTACCAGCCAATAGTTGAGCGCTTCAGCGAGTGACGCCCCTACTGTGCCGACCAGCGCGAGCAGCCAGGCCGGGTAGAAGCGCACGTAATAGAGCAGCGTGGTCTCGAACGCGGTCGGCAAGAGCGGCGACAGCGGCCCGTGCACCACGACGGCGAGCAGGAGGTATGCGAACAGCTTCATGCCAACAACCCGGCGTATCGCCACGCCACCACCGCGAACACCGCCCCTTCGAGAATCCACGGCCATGGCTGGCGATAGTAACCCGCGTACATGTCCCGGCCCCAATACCCGGTGTTCTTCCAGAGATTCAGCGAAAGGCGCCGTCGACTGAAGGGAAGCAAGAGAGGGATTCCCGTGTCCGTCGGCAGGTCCGCGACGACGTGCGCCACGATGCTCGCGAGCGCGAGGGCGCCGAGCCAGGGGCCGAACAAGACAACGGCGAGCGCGCCGACGGCGGCGCAGAACGCCAGGCTGTGGCTCCACGTCCCATGGAACTCGGACGGCGCCACGCCCGCGCGGATGACGAGGGAATCGGCGTTCGGTAGGAATTGCGCGGCCGCGACGACGGCGAACGTTTCCGGGCGCGGGTCGAGCGAAGCGATTGCAAGGGCGATCCCGAGGTGGCCGAGCTGCATCGTGTCTCCCGGTGACGGGTACCGGGACACGATCGGCCTACGGTCTCAAGCCGCTTTCAAGCGGATGCCGCAGCGCGATAACGACGGGCCTGTCCGGGCGTGATCATCTCCTGGAGGAGCACCGCCCGCTCGATCGGCGCCGCGAACACGTAGCCGCGTCCGTCCGCCACGAGCCACCGATTCCACTCGAGGAGGTCGAGCGTTTCCTCTACGACGGCGCGCGCGAGTCCCGTGGCGCGCACCAGACGACCCGCGCTCAGCCGGTCGCCGAGCACCGCCGCCGCACCGAGGACGTGTTGCGCGGGCTCGGGGAGGTCACGGAACCGCTGGCAGATCACGCCGATCACCGCCGGCGGCAGGTCGCCAGGCAGGGAGTCGATGAGGGTTCGCTTGGGAGATGGCCAGGCAGGCGCGTTGGGCGCGGGGGGAGGAGCGAATCCTCGGACCACCGCCTCGAGCATCGCAACGGCAAGCAGCGGAATCCCCGCCGTATCCCCCTCCAGACGGCGCACAAGTCGCTCCGCTTCATCCGCAGTGTATCGGGGGAGCGCCCAATGGACGAGTTCGCGCAGCGAGTCTCCGTCCAGCCGCCCGAGCCGGATCACGGCGCCTTCCAGATCGCGGCCTAGGTGGGACCGCAGGCTGTCGAGTCGCTCCGCGGCGGGCGACCCGCGGGCGATGCCCAGCAGCAGCAAGACCGGCTGCGCCGTGACGTCGCGCGCGAGCGCGGGCAGGGTCGTGAGCGTCTCTCCATCGAGCCATTGCGCGTCGTCGAGCGCGAGAAGCACGGGTCGCTCGGCCGCGATCGCACGCACCGCGGCGCCGAGCGCGTCGCCCGGGGCCATGGCGGGCACGGCGGATCGAAACCGTTCACCGAGATCGGGGTCGAGCTGAGCGAAGGCCGCGAGGGCTTCGGGCGGCGCGCCGGTGATCCCGGGCGCGTCGGCAAGCCCGCTCGCCAAGAGACCCGCGAGCGCGCTCCATGGCATCGATACATCGGCGGCGACCGCGCGCGTCGCGGCCACCGTGGCTTCATCCAGCCGTGCGCGCGCGAGCAGCTCCTCCAGGAGCCGGGTCTTCCCTTCGCCAGGCTCTCCCTCGAGGAGCACGACTTGTCCGCGGCCGGCCTGCGCGCGCCGCCATGCGCCGGTGAGCTCCGCGAGCTCCGCGGCCCGACCCACGAGGGGCGCGCGCGGGCGCGCCGCCGGAGGCGCGGGCGCGCCGATCACCCGACGCCCGATCCGGGCCTCCCGGATTCGCTCCACGAGGCGTTGGGTCTCGGCACTGGGCTTCGCCCCGAGCATCCCCCCGAGCGCTCGCGCCAGCTCCTCGGCTACCTGCAGTGCTCCAGCTCGGTCCCCGGCGAGCGCCAGCGCGCGCATCGCGGTGCGCGCCGCGGCCTCGGATGCCCGGTCGAGTGCCACAGCCCGCAGGGCCGTCTGCGCCGCTGCGGGCGCGTCACCCCTTTCAAGCTCCGCCACGGCACGTCGCTCGAGCGCCTCGAGGGCGCGCGTCCGCCACAGCATGCGCTCGGCCCCGAGCCAGTTCTCGAACTCGCTCGCCTCCGGAATGGCCAGCCCTTCGAGGAACTCCCCGTCCACGAGCGCTGTGGCTGCCGCCCATTCGCCGCGCCCGCACAACTCGGCGAAACGATCACAGTCGAGCGAGACCGCGTCCGCGACCAGACCCACCTGATCCACGTCCGCGCGCACACTCGCATCGCCGAGCACCCGGCGCAGCACGCGGAGTGCTTCGCTGAGCGAGTGACGAGCCTGCTTTTCATTGCGGTCGCTCCACAGCATGCCGACCAGGTGCTCGCGCGTGCGACTCAGGCGAGGGCTGCGCGCCAGATACACGAGGAGGGCGACGTGTTTGCGCCACAGCAGTTCCGCGGGGGCATCCGCCCCCGCCACCGTGATGCGGACCGGGCCGAGGACGCGGCAGGACAGGGCAGGCATAGCGCCCCGATTATCGGGGCCGCTGCGACCATCGGCAAGCGCGGCTACATTCTCAGCCGGATGCAACCGCCTGCCCTCGATGCCGTGCAGCGCGCGGTCGGCGATCGGTACGAAGTCCTGAGCCTGGCCGGCGTCGGCGGCATGGGCGCCGTGTTCCGAGCCCGCCACCGCACCCTGGGTCACATCGTCGCCGTCAAAGTCCTGCCTCCCGAGGTCGCCGCCAGCGGGATGCGTCGCGAGCGGTTCCGTCGCGAGGCCACCCTCGGTGCCTCGCTCGATCATCCTCACGTCGTGCGGGTGTACGACTTCGACACCCGGGATGGCATCAGCTTCCTCATCATGACATTCGTGCGGGGTGATTCGCTCGAGGAGCGGCTCCGCAACTCGGCGCGTCTGACCACCGATCAGGTCCTCCGGATCGTGCGGGAGATCGGCGACGCGCTCGGCTACGCCCACCGGCGCGGGATCGTCCATCGCGACGTCAAACCGGCCAATATCCTGCTCGACGAAGACAGCGGACGCGCATTGCTGGCCGACTTCGGCATCGCCCGCGTCGAAGGCGCCGAGGAAACGTCCCTCACCCAGCCCGGGGCCGCGATCGGCACGCCGGGCTACATGGCTCCGGAGCAGACGATGAGTGGCCGCGTCGACGGGCGCGCCGACCTTTACTCCCTGGCGGTCGTCGCATTCGAGGCGCTGGCCGGTGCACCCCCCGTTTTCCAGAGCCGCCCCGCTTCGCTGGCGCGGACCCTCCGGATCGGCCCATCGAAGGTGTCCGCCCGGCTGGCCGCCGCGCTGGTCACACCGCTGGCGGGGCGACCGGACGACCGGCCGGCCAAGGCGGGCGCGTGGCTCGCGCAGCTGGACGCCGCGCAGCGCCGGGCGTGGCGCCCGTGGGCGGCGGCGGCGATCTTGGCGGTGGCCGGGGCCGGGGTGTTGCGCATCGTCACCGGCGCGCGCGGCAGCTGCGGGCTCCCGCGCGACGAGCCGAACCGTCTCGCGGTGATGCCGTTCGCCGTCCTGGGCACCGCACCATATCCCGCGTCACAGCTGCCGGAATACTTCATCTCACGATTCCGGCCGGTGGAACGGCTGAGCGAAGTCGTCTCGTTCGGTCGGGTCGCCGCGCAGCTCGGCAGCGAGGTCCCCTCCAACGAGGAAGCCCGAGAGCTCGCCTGCCGCCTCGGCGCGCGGTTCTTCGTGCTCGGAAGCGTGGCGTATGCCGGACCGGCGGTCACGCTGAACGCCACCCTCTATGAGGGGGGACGCTCCCGCCGGAGCGGTACGGCCACCGGCCGCGTCGGCGTGGACGAGTCCGCGGTCATGGATCGCGTATGGGTAGCGCTCTACCCCGAGTTCACGCCGGGCCCTGACGTCACCCTGCCGAACGGCGGCCCCGAGGCGCTCGCGGCGTACCTGAACGCCGAGGCGGCGTTCCGGCGCGGCGATTACCGCACGGCGCGAGACGAATACACTCGTGTGATCAAGGCGGACTCCGATTTCGCGATCGGGCGGCTGCGCCTCGCCCTCGTCGCGGCCCAGGTGGATCCCACGGAACAGGGGTTTGGTTCCGCTCTCCGCGGGGCGGAACGGTACCAGCGCGGGCTCTCGACTGCGGACAGCCTGTTGCTCGACGGGTTCAGGCGCCTGGTCTCCGACGGCGACGGCGTGACCGCTCTCGACCGGTTCAAGCGCGCCACGGAGGTGGCCCCCGGGTATTCGCACGCGTGGTACATGCTCGGCGAGTTCTACATCCATTTCGGCGGCCTGTTCGACCAGCCGGTCGGCGAGGCCGGAGGCGCGTTCAACCGGGTGCTGGACATCGACCCGCGGTTCTCGCCCGCCATTGCGCACCTGATCCCGCTGGCCAACCAGTCCGGGGACCGGCGCGAGACCGCAGAGCTCATTCATCGCTACCTGCGGATCGACTCTACTTCAGTGGTGGCGGAGGAAGTCGGAATCGCGGACACACTCTTGCTCGGCACCGCGCCCGCTCAGCTCGCTCTGCTCCGCACCGTGTGCCGCCACAGCTTCCTGGCACTGCAGGTCCTCGGCTTTCAGGCGGCGCTCTTCGGCACTCCCGCGCAGCGTGAAGGCCCGGCCCGCGTCGTGTTGCGCTGCCTCGAGCGTCACGGGGCGACCGACGCGGAACGCCGCCTCTCGCTCCGCATGGGAGTGGCCGCCGACCTCGCCGCCGGGTGGCCCGACAGCGCCCGGCAGCGTCTGGCGCGCGCGACCGGCGCGTGGGCCGCAGAGGAGCGTGACCTCTGGATCCTCGTCGCGCATGTGACCGGTGTCGCGACGCTCGGCGACCCGGCTCCGGCGGCCATCCGTCTAGGTTCGCGCGTCCGTGCGGCGCCGGACACGGACGCGGTTGCTCACTGGCTCCTCGCGCGGCTCGGGATCGAGCAAGGCCGGCACGCCGCGGCGCTCGCGCGCCTCGCGTCACGTGGCCCGCTCACGGCGAGTCTCACGGCCGATCTTCAGGCGCGAGACGCGTTGCGCCGTGGCGACTCCGCACGCGCCCTGCGGCTGTGGGACGGCGCCACTCGCCGCTACGCCGTGCTCAGCGCTCCCTTGGAGCTCCTCGCGTCACTCTGGCCTCTGCGACGCGACATGGCGCGCGTGGCCGTAGCGCGCGGCGAAACGGCGGCGGTCGCGCGCGCCTGCGGATCGTTCGAGACCCTCATCGGCTACGTCGACCAGATCGTGCAGCCGGAGGTGGCGCGGCTCTGCGGCACCAGCCGGCCGCGCTGACGGGGCTACGACCCGCAACGCACGCTCGTCGTCTCTCGGGTCACGCCGCCCGGCCCGACGGCGAAGGCGAATTCCAGGCGCCCGTGAAACAGCGCGCTCGGCGGCAGCGTGATCCGCAGCGTGAAGAACGTCGCCAGGGACACCGCATCGGTGAGAATTCCCTTGTGATCCTCGAGAACGACTGCCTGATACGTGGCGCCGATCGGCTGACCGGTGACCGGATCCACTGGCGTCACGTCCAGATGTCCCACCGCGTGGAAACCAGTGAGGTAGTTCCCCGATGGCGTGAACACTACCCGCTGGTCGAGCGTGACCGGTCCCTTCACGTACAGAAACGCGTCCGGGCCCGGACCGCAGAACGGCTGCGGAATCACCTGATCGAACGACTCGACGAACCGGCGGTGCGCGACGAGCGGCTGTCCGTCGACGCTGGCAGAGAGGTTCAACACCGTCGCATGCCCATCGTTGGCAATCGGCACCGGGTCGGTGACGTCCGCCAACGGCCCGCCGATTGCCTGACGGAGACCGGCCGGGATGCCGTTGTAGATCACGGCGGGGATCGTCCCGAACGGTGACGGATTGATCGGACCCGTCGTGAAGAGCGGGACAGTGGGATCGAGCAGGCCGCTCCGCAGAAAGTCCACCACGACGATCTGCTCGGCGAGCTCCCAGCTGATCGTCTGGTGCTCGAGCGTGCCCGGAATGTAGACCTCGAACGGAGCCCCGCCCACGGTCGCCCCGCCGACGTCGAAGAACCGCAGGTGTAACCGCGCCTGATCGTACGTACCACATTCCAGCTCGATCGGGCTCCCCACCCACCCGCTCGCGGACGTATACGCGACCTCGGGTTGCACCTCGGCGTCGTCGTGCCACGCGCAGTTGAACGGGAAGGCGTCGGGAAAGCCGAATGCGGTGCGGTCGCCGTCGAGTAGCAACAGCGCGGCCCGGAGGGCGCGCGGATCGGCGTTGCCGATCCAGATGAGGCTCAGGGGGTCGGAGGGTTGTTCGAACCCGAAGCCGCTGAACGGCCACAGCTGCAGGGTTTGGCTGGGCAGCGCCACGGGAACGAGGGGGCTCGGGGCCGGAGCGCCGGCGCGCGCGGCACTCGGCTTCGGCTGGGAAGTCGCCGCCGGTGCCGTGGGGGCACCGGGGCGATCGTCACAGGCTCCGAACAAGGACAGCAGGAACGCGACGGCGAGGAAGCGATGCATTGGGCGCTCCGTGAGTAGAAACACGTGTCGGTCGGGCGCCAAGTTCGGCCTGCTCGGTCAAGCGGCGGTCAAGAGTCGCCCGGCCGTCGGGGACACGGCCCTCCAGTAAACGAGTCATACATTCTCCTTGATGTGAGCCGGGAGGCCCGCTCCCGTCACTCGCCGCTCAACCGCAACCGCTGGCCGCGTGTGACCATGTCTCGTTCGATCACGTCACGCACGATCCGGGCGACGAAGGCGTAGCCGCGCGATTCCGCCGTCAGCCACCCCTGCCACTCCAGCTCGTCGAGTGCGCCCATCAGCGCCTCTCCGCCGACGCCCGCGCGCCGGCCGAGCTCACCACCGTCGATCCGCCCGCCCGCGATGGCGGCCACGACGAGCACTCGCTGGGCCTCCGACGACAGGCGGCGGTAGTTGATGCGGATCGCCGCCACCACGTTGTCCGGGAGCTCACCCGGTAGGGTATCGTTCAGCGTACGGTTCGTCTCCGGCCAGGCCGCCGAGCTTGCGACGAGCTCCAGGCCACTGGCGACTGCGCTGAGCAACGCACCCACAAGCAGGGGAATCCCCGCCGAGTCGGCCGACACGCGGCGTGTGAGGCGGTCCAGCTGGTCACCCGCGTACGACGGCAGCGCCAGATGCGCGAGCTCGCGCACCGCGTCTTCACCGAGCGATCCCACCTTTACGGTGGTGCCGGAGAGCTGCCGCCCGAGGCGCGCGCGCAGCTCATCCAGCTCGGGACGCGACGGTTGGGGGGCTGCGGTGATGACGCAGAGGGCGGGCGCGCCGGCGAGGTCGCGGGCGGCGGCCCCCAGGGCCAAAAGGGACTCCCGATCGAGCCACTGGGCGTCGTCAACGAACACGAGCAACGGCTGCTCTTCCGCGACGGCCTGCAGCACCTCCGACAGGGCGCGTCCGGGCGCGTCGGCGGGCGTCCGCCCACGCAGCTGATCGAGCGCACCGGGCCGAGCGCCGGCGACGCCCGGGGCCTCGAGCAACCCACCGCGCGCGATGCCGAACACGCCACTCCACGCGTCCGCGCGGTCCGCCTCGACGGCCCGCACCCCCACGACCATCGCACCGTCCAGCCGGGCACGCGCCGCGAGCTCCTCGGCCAGCCGGGTCTTGCCGGTCCCCGCATCTCCCTCGATCACCACCACGGCCCCGCGCGTCCTCGTCCTGCAGGTCTCCCACACGTCGGTCAGCCGCGCGAGCTCCGCCGCCCGACCGACGAGGGGTCCGCGTTGAGGCCCCGACCCGCGCGCGGCAGCCTGGCGCACCTGCTCGGGAAGGCGCCACGCGCGCTCCTGGCGGACACGCTCCGCGAGCGCTCGCGTCTCGGCGTCGGGCTCGGCCCCGAGCTCCCGCCGCAGGCGCGCGGTAAACTCCTCGAACAAGGCCAGCGCCCCCGCGCGGTCGCCGGCGAGGGCCAACCCCCGCAGCCCCACCCGCACCGCCGTCTCGGGACGCCAGTCGAGTCCGCGGGCCCGCCTCACCATGTCATTTGCCACCGTCAGGTTCCCGTTGGCGAGGAGCTGCTCCGCCCGGCGTACCAGCACCTCTACCGAGCGCCGGCGCCAGTGCTCGCGCTCCGCAGCCAGCCACGTCTCGAACTCGGAGGCGCCCGGTACGCTGAACCCCTCGAGGAATTCTCCATGCACGAGGTCCGCCGCACCGGCGTAATCGCCGGCCGCCGCGAGCGCCTCGAGCCTATCGATATCGAGCTGAACGGCGTCGGGCGTTACCCGTACCTGCGCGTTATCGGACTCGAGCGAGCCATCACCGGTAGAGCGGCGCAGCTCGCGAAGTGCTTCGTTGAGCGAGCGTCGCGCCTTGTCGTCGGACTTGTCTCCCCACAGCATGCCGATGAGATGCTCGCGCGTGCGTGCGCGCTTGGGCGATCGCGCGAGATACACCAGGAGGGCGAGGTTCTTCCGCCACAGCAGTTCGGGGGGTGCGGCGGTCCCACGCACCCGCACGTCCACCGGCCCGAGCGTGCGAACCGCGATCACGGAGCTTCCTCGCAGCCGAGCGTCGCCAGCCGACGGGCGGCGCTGTCGGCCCGGGCGCGGTACGCCGGCTCGCCGGCCGCCCAGAGTCGCGCGACCACGCGATAGGCGCGGCACGTCTCTTCCCGTTCTTCTCCCGATCGCGCCAGGACCTCAGCCAGTCTCCACTGGGCGATCGGCGCGAACGCCCAATCGACCTCCACGGGCTGCGGATCCCCCGTCGGGTAACCGTACACATCGGAGTTCTCGTGCCACATGAGCTCGACAGCGGCCGTCGCCGGATGGAGTCCGCGCTCGCGCCACGCGGCCCGTGTCAGATACAGCACCGTGCGGAAAAAGGGATCATCCGTCTGCCGTGCGGGAAGCCCGGTCAGCACGTTCGTCGCCGAGAGCGCGGCGTCGTACGCACCTCGAGCGGCTGCGGCCTGAGCGAGAAGCAACGTGGTGAGCATACGGAGCGCCGGCTCACCGGGCAGCAGCTGGTGGGCCGGCGAATCACCGCTCCCCCTCGTCTGCGCCGCGGTCATCAGCATCCAGGCCGCGCGCCGCCGTCGCTCGGTCGACCCGATCGTGTTCGCCGCGGCGGTCTCTAGGGCCGCTCGCGCCGCGGCCCACCGGGCCTGCGCTTGCGTCGAGTCGGGACCGAACAGCACCAGCGCAGCCGCCAGCTCGTCGGCGAAAATCTCGAGCTCCGGAAAGCGGGAAGGGAGCTGGTCCGCGAGCGCCAGCGCGCTGTCGGGCCGCCCCATGCCGACGAGCGCGAGAACGCGAGCGACGCTCGCCGAGCGCTCGAAGCGAGGGTCGCTCCGGAGTCGGCTTGCAAACGCCAGCTCTCCCTGCGGTGTCCCGAACCCCGCGAGGTACCTCGCGCCCGCGTCCAGGTCGGTGATGCCAGCCCGTTGTGCGATGCGCACGAGCTCGTCGGTCGCCTGCCCCGCCATTGTCGGTGGGAGGAATCGCCACGCGAACGCCAGTTGGACGACGGCGATCGAGGCATACGAGGGATCGTTCGAGTCCACCAGGGGCGCCACCCGAGCGAGCGTTTGAGCGGCTCCGGCGGAGTCGCCTTCGGCGACGTACAGCCACGCGAGGTGTCCCAGCGCCGGGACGAAGTCCGGTTGCAGCTTCAGCACATCCCGGAACGATTGCAAGGCTTCGCGCCGCGAGCGCCCGACCAGCGGTCCCCGATGCAAGAGCTCGTCCGCCCGACGGAACTGACCGAAGAGGAAATCCTTCCACCGCCGGGTCAGGGCGTCCAATGAATCGAGCCGTGCGGCCTCGGGCAGCCACTGTGCCCGGATCAAGCGCCGGTAGGTCTCCGGGAACGAGTCGACATGGGCGAAATAGTGCGCGCTGTCCTGAGGATCGTCCTCCAGGTCGAACCAGCGACCCACCTCCGCATGCCGCCAGTAGCAGAGCCAACACGTCGAATCGAGCGCCGCGGCCTCCGCATAGGCGGCACGAGCGACGCCGTAGCGGGCGTGCGTGAAGGCATCCTCCGCGCGCCGAAACGCGCTCCGCGCGAACGCGTTCTTGGGCAGGACGCTCCGCGGCAGCGATTGATCGAGCGATCCCTCGGTGCCGAGGATCGCTCCGAACACCCGGTCAGCGAGCGTATCAGCCAGGGCGCGCCATTCCCCCGGTGCTCCCCGGACCTGAATCGTGTCCACGCGCGCTCCGGTGAGGTGGATCCGAACCACGTCGGCGTCGCGCGCGAACTCCACGCCGATGCCGAGTCTGCTGGGCCACCAGCGACCGAGCCCCGAGACGCAGTGAGAGGAAAGCTCGGGGTAGCGATCCAGACTCCGCGCCAGAGCGCAGGCGACCGAGTCACCGAACCCCACCGGCTGGCCCGCCGCGGGGCCGATCGCCTGCACGCGAATGCCGAGCGTAGACGAACGCGGTATGAGCGGCGGCAGCACCGCGTGCAGCAGGAGTCCGACGATCGTGCCACCGATGCCGATGCCGACCGCGTTCCGTTGATATCGGCGCACGCGCGTGCGCCACAGGGCCCGTCGGAACGGCACCGCATCGGGCCAGCGATCCGCCGGGTCGAGCGCCAGGCTGCGGCGAAGCACGCGCGCCACGAGCCACGGCACCCCCGACCAATTCCCGTCCGCCGGCGGACCTTTGTCCCAATGGCGACCGGTGATGGCTTCGTAGATCACCATCCCGGCCGAGTAAATGTCGGAGCTCACGTCCGCCCCCACGCCCGCGAACTGCTCCGGGGCCATGTAGGCGGCCGTTCCGACGGTCACTCGCGGATCGGATCGCTCCTCGTCCGTGGGCCGCCGGGCGATGCCGAAGTCGGTCAGGATGCCCCGCCCGTCTTCGATGAACAGGTTGGCGGGCTTTACGTCCCGATGGATGACACCGTTCGTGTGTGCCACTTCGAGCGCGTCCAGGAGGTCGCGCCCGAGCTTCCGCGCGGCATCGACGGACAACGGCCCGTGCTTCTCGAGATGACCCTGGAGGGTTTCCCCGTCCAGGTAGTCCATCACATAGTAATTGAGGCCTGCCTTTTCGTAGACGTCGTGAACCGCGACGATGTTGGGATGTCGCACAGCGGCGAGGATGCGCGCTTCGTTCACGAATTGTCGGGCCGACTCGGCGGTCCACAGCTCTGGCCGCAACACCTTCGCCGCCCGCAGGCAGTCGAGCGCCACCGCGCGCACGAGGTACACACTGCCCATGCCGCCGCGCGCCAGCTCGCGCAGCAGCTCGTAGTCCGGCGCCAGGGTCGCACGCAGGCGCTCAAAGAAGGCCGACACTCGACCGAGAACATCCCGGCGCTCAGCCGGAAAGTCAAACGGCCCCGGGATGCCCCGGGGCCGTTCCGCTTCGCGACGATCGAGCCTGCTACTGTACCTTGATGGTGATCTTCATGTTGAACGCGACGTGCGGCATGCAGTAGCCCTTGTACGTCCCCGCCGGAGCGCCGGCAAACGAGATGTCGTACTTCTCGTTGGGCTGCGTGAGGAAGGGTCCGGTCAGATCGCTCATCGCGTTCGCCATGCCCTTCTTCAAGGCCACCGCACCGCCCTTCGGGATCGAATCGGCGAAGAACGCGATATTGTGCGGACCGCCGGAGACGTTGATGAACCGGACGGTGGTCCCGGCCTTGATGGTCAGGGTGGCGGGCTCGAATGCCGCCTTGGTGGTGCCATCGCCCGTCATCTTGACTTCGACGACGGACCCGGCCGGCTCGGCGGCGGCCGCCGCGTTCGTCGCGGGAGCGGGCGAGGGGGTCGCGGGGGTCGCAGCCTCCGCCTGCGCCGTCGCGGGCTTTTTCTCGCTGCCGCAGGCGATGGCGCTGAACGCGACTAGCGTGGTGAGCAGGGTCAACCGCATTGCGAACTCCTCCTCCAGTACGATGACGAGTGCATGCTTGTGAACGCGTTCACAATATACCCGCGTGCTTCGAAAACGGGAGTCCTGCGAACTCGCGCGGGCGTTGCGTTTTCGCACCATCGCGACGACACTCCAAGCCGATGTCAGACCCCACGGTGCCGCACATCCCCGCGCTTGAGCTTGCCCGCTGCCTCGATCACGGTGAGCGGGTCCAGCTGCTCGACGTCCGCGCGCCCGAGCGCGTCGCGCAGGCGCGCGTCACGTTTGGCGCGACGCTCGATTTCCGCGCCGTTCCCGCCTCGGAGATGTATCGTCTCGCGACACTCGAGCCGTTGCGCCTCGACCCTGGGGCCCCGGTCGCCGTGATTTGCGGCCACGGCAATTCGAGCAAGCAGGCAACACAGTTCTTGCGGCAGCGCGGGTTCGAGGCGTACTCGGTGGCGGGCGGCATGGCCGCGTGGGAGACGGTGTATCTGCCGCGCCGGCTATCCCCTACCCCGGCGCTCGAGCGCGTGATCCAAATCGATCGCATTGGGAAAGGCGCGCTCTCGTACATCCTCGTAAGCGATGGAGACGCTGTCGTCGTCGACCCGGGCCGCCACCTGGACGTCTACGACGCGCTGCTCGAGGAATCGGGGGCCACTGCCGCCGCGGTGATCGATACGCACATGCACGCTGATTATTTGAGTGGCGCGCGCGTCGCCGCCGCGCGCTGGCAGGTTCCCTATTTCCTCCACCCGGACGACGCCCGGTCACCCTATGATGGGGTCGAAGGGCGCCTCGCCTATCAGCCGTTGACCGATGGCGACACGGTCGCTTTCGGACGGGCAACGCTCCGCGCGGTGCACGTTCCCGGCCACACGCTCGGCAGCCTCACCCTCGTCGCCGACGAGTCGCTTGCGCTCACCGGCGACTTTCTGTTCGTGCAATCGGTCGGACGGCCCGACTTGGGCGGACAGCGCGACGCGTGGGCGGCGCGACTGTGGGAGAGCCTGGAGCGCGCCCGGTCCGCGTGGCCGGGAGACCTGGTCGTGCTCCCCGCGCACTACGTGGGCGAGCGCGAACGCCGGGCCGACCGGAGTATTGGCGCGCGGTTCGACGTGGTCACGGCGACCAACGAGGCGGCAGCGATCCAGGACCCAGCGACCTTCCGGGCATGGGTGGCTGCGCACACCACCGCGCTGCCGGACAGCTACCGGACGATCAAACTGGCAAATCTGGGCTTGGCGACCGTGTCGGAAGCCGACGCGGAGATACTGGAGTTCGGGCCGAATCAGTGCGCAGTGAGTTGATCGAAAGTCTTAACCCGCCGGAGCCTGCAACACCACATACACCCAATCGGTCCCCCCGAGAGTTCGCAAGCCGTAGGGCACGCCGGCCGGGATGTGGACCAGGTCGTTCGCCGAGACCTCGACGCGATCACCGTCGAGCGACATGATGCCGCGACCGGCGAGCGTGAAGATCAAAACCCCCGCTTCGTCCTCGACCGAGATCGGCGCGACCGCGCCAGGCCCCATCACGTTGTGCTCGAAGCTCAGTCCGTGGAGCATGCCCGGGAGATTGAGTACGGTGTGGCGGCGCAGCTCGTCGGCGGTGCTGGGCAGCTTCGTGAGGCGGCGGTAGGTGTAGCGCGGCACGACTCCCCGTCCGGTAAAGCGCGGTAACTTTGCACCGCGAGGCGCTGCGGCGCACCCAAGATGGGGACACTCCCACATTCGCCGCAACCCCTTCGGGCACCACGACGTATCGGGCCTGCCCCTGGCTCCTCCCCTCCCGTGTGCAAGCGCCCGCCGGCTCGGCGTCTCTCATGACGTCTCTCACGGGAGTGGTTCGCCATGGCTTCGCCGCGTTGCGTCCTCGAAGTGCTCTCCATTCTCATCCTGGCCGTCGCCCCGTTCGCCCCCGCGGCCGGGCAAGGGTGGATCGAGCCCGGTCGACCGCTGCCACCATCTCCCATGCCCCGCGGCGGCATCGTCAAGATCCGCAGCGCGGTCCAGGTCGCGGTCACGGGCCGCGTGGCGCGCGTCAGCGTGGAGGAATGGTTCCGCAACGACGGCGTGCTGCTGGACGAGGCGAGCTACCTCTATCCGCTGCCGGGAGAAGCCACGTTCAGCGATTTCTCGCTGTGGCAGGGCGACCGCGAGCTCAAGGGCGAGCCGATGGACGCCACTCAGGCCCGTTCGATTTACGAGGAGATCGTGCGTCGCAAGCGCGATCCCGCGTTGATCGAGCTCGCCGGCCACGGCCTCGTGCGCGCGCGGGTCTTCCCGATCGCGGCGGGCGAGACGCGAAAGATCACGCTGCGGTACACCCAGATGCTCGACCGGGTGGGCGACGCCTGGCGGTTCCGGTACGTCGCCGGCACCGGCCCAGGCGCAGCGGCGCCGCGGGGCTTCCGGATCGCCGTCGACAGCGCCAGCCGATTCGGCGATCCCTACTCGCCCACTCACCGGATTACCTCGACACGTGACCGCGATCGGCTCGAGATCGCGCTCGCCGACACGGCGGCGCGGGGAGATCTGGAGCTGTTCTTGCCCCTCGCGCGAGGCCTGGTGGGCATGTCGCTGGTGACGAATCAGCCCATCGGCGAGGACGGCTTCTTCATGTTGCTGCTCGCACCGGGCACCGGCACCGCCACTACGCCGACGCCGTCCCGAGACCTCGTCGCGGTCCTCGACGTGTCCGGCTCGATGTCGGGAGAGAAGCTCGACCAGGCCCGGGCCGCCCTGGTGCAGCTCCTCGGCGGTCTCCGATCCAACGACCGGTTTCGCGTGATCAGCTTTGGGAGCGGCGTGCGTCGCTACGCGACCGGATGGACGCGGGCGAGCTCTGACAGCCTACGCGCAGCTCAGGATTGGGTGCGGCACCTCGATACCGACGGCGGGACCAACATCGCGGGCGCCCTGACCGACGCGTTCGCCGAGCCACCCCGCGACGGCGCGCTCGGTGTAGTAGTCTTTCTCACCGACGGCATGCCGACCGTGGGCGAGACGGACCCGGAGCACATTGCCGAGCAGGCCGAGCGCGGGCGCGGGCCGTTCCGCGTGTTTGCATTCGGGATCGGGTACGACGTCAACACGTACCTTCTCGACCGGCTGACGGAGCGGGCTCGCGGCGTGACCGAATACATCCAACCCGGCGGGGACATCGAGCAGGCGGTCGGCGCGCTCGCGGCAAAGATCGCGTCGCCGGTGCTGACCGATCTCGCGATCCGCGGAGACGGCGTCGAGCTCTACGACGCGCAGCCGCAGAATTTGCCGGACCTGTTCGGAGGCGACGAATTGGTCGTGTTTGGGCGATACCGGGCAGCAGGGAGCGGGGAGCGGGCTGTGACGGTGACGGGACGGAGGAACGGTCGCGAAGAACGATTCTCGACCGGGGCACGCTTTGGTGACGAGCAGACCAGCGCCGAGTACATCCAGCAGCTGTGGGCGGCGCGCAAGGCAGGCGCCCTCTCGCGCGAGATCCGCCTGCACGGAGGGAATCCGGAAATCGTGACTGAGCTGAAGCGGCTCGCCCTCCGATACGGCATTCTCACCGAGTACACGTCCTATCTGGTCCAGGAGCCGAATGCGTTTGTGGGCCGAGGGATGTCCAACACGCCCCCCGCGCCAGCGCCGCAGGATCAGGCGGGAGCGGATGCCGTGCGGCGGTCTCGGGCGGAAAAGGCGATGTCGGGTTCACTGCAGCTCGATGCCGTCGTCGTCACCGCCGCGGGCGAGTCGAACCCGCGTGGCGCCGCGACGGAGAACCGGACGGTCCGAGTGGGCGGGCGCGTGTTCGTGTGGCGCGACAGTACGTGGACGGACATCGCGCACGGCGACTCGCTACAAGTGGTGCGTGTCGCGCCGTTCAGCGATGCCTACTTCGTGCTGCTGCGCGCTCTCCCCGAGCTGCGGCAAGCCGCCACGCTCGAGCCGGCCGTGCTCGTAGCCGGACGCCGCGTCAGCATCAAGATCGAAGCCGGCGGCAAGACGACGTGGGCGGACGGGGAGGTCAACCGGCTCGTGAGTGACTTCCGATGATACGCATGAGTTGATGCCGGACGATCTGGCGGAGACCTATCGCTCCACCTACCGCGCGCTCGTGCGGTTCCTGTACCGCAAGGTATGGGACGCCGAGCGTGCAGAGGACCTCGCGCAGGAGGCGTTCGCGCGAGCGCTGGTCCACAAACCGGAGAACCCGCGGGGGTGGCTCTTCATCGTGGCAGCGAACATGGCACGCGACGAGGCACGGCGCGCGGCACGGGAGCGACGTCACCTCACGCTGCTGACGGCCGAGCCGCAGGACAGCGCTCCCCCGATCGATGACGCGCTCCACGCGGAAAGCGAGCGCGCGCAGGTGCGGGCCGCGCTCGAGCAGCTCACCCCGCGCGACCGGGAAGTGCTGCTGCTGTGGGATTCGGGGTTATCGTACGATGAGATCGCCGCCCAGACCGGGCTCGCGCGGGGTGCGGTGGGCACGACGCTGGCACGGGCGCGCAGGCGCCTGGTCGAGGCGCACGAAGCGGGAGAAAAGGGTGAACATGTCGCACGTGGATGATGGAACGCTGCACGCGTACCTGGACGGCGAGCTGTCGCCGCCCGAGACGCAGACGGTCGAGACCCATGTAGTCCAGTGTCCCGCCTGCCGAACACGCCTGGAAGAGGAGCGGGCGTTGATCGCGCGCGCGGCAGAACTGCTCGCGCGTGCCGCGCCCCCGGAACGCGAGTTGCCCGCGTTCCGCCCCGGCCACGCGAAGCCACCGGTACGGTTTTGGTGGCAGGTACGGCTGCCCCTCGCCTGGGCGGCGACGGTCGCCCTGGCACTCGGCATCGGGACCTACCTCGGCGAACGCAGCGGCACCCGCCTCGCGCGCACGGTCGAGCGCCCGGCAGACCTCGCGAATCGGATCACGCAGAACGTCCCCGCGCTCGATAGCCTCGCCGTAGCAGAGCGCCAGAAAGTATCCGAGCGCCGCGCCCGGCCTTCCGCGCGCTCTGTCACTCCGGCCCCGGCCCCGAGCATGGTCGAGGGGGAGCGGAAGGAGAGGCGCGCTGAGCCGCCGGCCGCTGCCATCAGGATTCGTGGAGCTAACAGGCTGAACGCCGGAGAAGTGGCGCCCGGGTTCGGCGATGGAGGGGTAGTGGCCAAGGCTGCCGCGCCGGCGCCCTCACGTCCGGAGATGGTGAGCCTCGGGGACCGTGGCTACGCCTTGAAGGACGCTCCGATCGGAGTCGACAGTGCGCGCCTTCTGCTCGGCCGGGATCCTCTGGCGGTACCGGATCTCCCGATCCGCGGGATCTACCGGGCGCGCATGATCGGCTATTCGGGGCTGGTGATCGTCGAGCAGGCGCTCGATTCGACGAACGTGATCGAGGTGATCAACGGACGGGCGTCGTCGCTCGCGCTCGACGCCGTCGTTGTCACCGCGGCAGGCGAGGAGCGCCGTGACGCGCGAAATCGCCCCGACTCGGCGGCACCGGCGCCGCCCCCGCCCCCGCCCCCCCCCGAACCGGCGCCTGCGGCAGCAGTGGAGCAGGCCAGGCGGGATGCCCTGGCTTTCTTCGTGGACGTCCGCGGGCCCGTCTCGGCGGACTCGCTCGCGGCGCTCCGGCGGGCGCTCCGACCCCTCCGGCCCTAGGTATTGGTCCGGCCGGCTAGTTCACTGTGATCGTTCCGGACATGCCGGTTGGCGGATTGCCGTTAATGCCGTGAAACCGGCAGTAGTAGTGATAGGTCCCCGCGGTATTGTATGTGTGCTGGAACGTCGCACCCGCCCCAAGGTCAGGACTGTCGTACACATCCGCCGAACCGGTGGCGCTCGTCACGCTGTGCGTAGTCGAGCTGCCGTTGTTCCATGTCACGGTCGTGCCCGCCGAGACCGTGAGCGACGTCGGGCTGAACGACAGACCCACCATACACACCTGCGTGGCGGTCGGCGTGCACCCCCCGCCCCCGCCCCCGCCATAGGGAGACGTCGAACTGCCGCACGAGGCGAGGACCACTAGCCCCAGCGCTCCCGCCGCTTTACGCCAGAACGCCGATCGCATAGATACTCCCCTTGTTTCAGGAATGGCTACTGCACTGTGATCGTTCCGGACATGCCGGTTGGCGGATTGCCGTTAATGCCGTGAAACCGGCAGTAGTAGTGATAGGTCCCCGCGGTATTGTATGTGTGCTGGAACGTCGCACCCGCCCCAAGGTCAGGACTGTCGTACACATCCGCCGAACCGGAGGCGCTCGTCACGCTGTGCGTGGTCGGGCTGCCGTTGTTCCATGTCACGGTCGTGCCCGCCGAGACCGTGAGCGACGTCGGGCTGAACGACAGACCCACCATACACACCTGCGTGGCGGTCGGCGTGCAGCCCCCGCTCCCGCCTCCGCCCCCACCGCTGCCCGCCGGTGACGTCGAACTGCCGCACGCGGCGAGCACCACCAGACATGCAGTAAAGCCCACGAGCTTCGACGGCATAAGACCTCCAAGTGTGTAGCTCCGAGGGACGGCCACGGACCGGCTTTGCGTCGCCGCATTCGTACACTCGTGAACGTCAAAGGGGCCGCGCGTGGATTCCGCGCGGCCCCGGTGAAGGTGCGTAGCAAATGTCAGGAAACCGTGAGGCGTGTGCCTAGTGTTGCTCGCGCTCCACTGTGTCGGCGGCGAGACGGGGCGAGACCATCGGGTAACGCGCGCCGAACCAACCCAGCGAGAGGAGAAAGAAGCCCGCGAAGAGGAGCGTGGCGCCGAGTTCCGGGAGTCCGATCGCCGGACCGGCTCCGCCGTTGACCGAAGGAACAATCTCGAGATACCGCTCGAGCCAGATCCCCGCGAGGCTAATCAGGGCGAAGAGCGCGAAGGTGGGCGGGTACTTCTTCGGCCGGACGCCGAGCAGCCCGATGAACGGGACCACGAAGACCAGAATGAAGACCGCGGCTCCCACAGGCCGCCACGGCCCCCACAGGCGGTAGAAGATGAAGTACGTCTCCTCGGGGATGTTGCCGTACCAGATGACCAGGAACTGGGCCCACAAGAGATAACCCCAGAACACCGTGAAGCCGAACACCAGCTTGCCGAGGTCGTGGAGCTGCTTTGGGGATACGAGATCCACGAGGCCCATCGCGCGCCTAACCGCCAGGGTGAGCACCGCGAGTCCTGCCAGGGCCGCCAGGAAACTCCCCATGAAATAAAACGCGCCGTACAGATTGCTCACCCAGCGACCGTTGAGCGACATGATCAAATCGAAGCCGAGGAGTGAGTACCCGAAGGCAAATGCGACGGTAAGGATCGCCGCCTCCCGACTGATCAAGCCCTTTTCGTTCGCGTCCGGATTGACCGGCCGGCCGGTCTTCAGTTCCTGGAGGTCAGGCGCCATGTCGCGCCGCACGAAGCGCCACGACAGCCAGGCCATGACGACCAGGATCGCCCAGGTACGCACGAAGAAGAACGTCGTGGTGAACCACGGACCCACCTCGGCGCGCTGCGGTCCGCGGATCCACGCGAACAGATACGCCCTGCCGACGAACTCACCGGCGAACAGCACCAGGGCAACGAACAGGAAGGCCACCGCCGCTTCGGCGAACCGGATCATCAGGCCCGCCCAGTGCCCCTTGGCGAGCTTCTGGCTCGCCGCGAGCACCACGAGCGCCTGCGCGAGCCCGGTCCAGAACATGAAGTTCACGTGCCAGCCCTGCCACGCCCGCGCGGCGCGCCCGCCTGCGAGGACCCACACGAATATCACCGCGCCGGCGACGGCCAGCACCGCGCCCAACAGCATGACGCTCCGCATGGGGAACTGGCGCGCCTTCTCGACCAGCACCTGACGGGAAAGGGTGGTGGTCGTGCTCATCGCCGGCCTCCCGCTCTCGCGGCCTTCGCCTCGGCTTGCAGGGTGCGGACGTAATTCACGAGATCCCAGCGATCGGTGCCCCGAACTTTGTCGCCGTAGACGGGCATCAGCCCGCGACCCATCACCGGCCCGCTCACGAGGACCGCGTAGATGTACCCGTCGGTGCGGCGCGCGACGGTGTCGTTCACGAGCGAGCGCACGCCGATGAACGGGCCTCCCGCCGCCGAAGAGATCGGGCCGTCACCGTGGCCCGCGGGGCCGTGGCACACGAGGCAATAGGTCTCGTAGACAAATCGGCCGCGGTTTATCGACTCGGATGTGCGGGTCCGCGGATTCACCAGCCGGTCGGCCGTCTGCAGGCTCATGATCGGCTCCGCGCCCGTGACCGGCACGGTACCCGGAACGGGTGGAATCGGGCGCGCATACGGCTTGATGCTTCGCTGATGGCGCATCGTGGCGAACCACCCGATCTGGTGCACCACGTCGTCCGGATTGCAGGCGAGGGCCAGCCAGGCGGCAAGGGCGGCACAGGCGGCACGCGCCTTAGGCACGGCGCACCTCCTCGGCGGCGCAGCCCCTGAGGAGCGTCTCCACGGCGCCCGCGCGGTCCGGCCCCGCGGCGACGAAGACACCGAACTTGTCGTTCGTGAATCGCGGATCGTACGCGATCGTCCCCTGATGCCGGGCCGCGAGCAGCACATTCAGCAGGATGCCCAGCAACGTATTGAGCGCGCCGAACAGGACGGTCATCTCGAACATGATGACCACGTACGGAGGAATCGAGCCGATGGTCTTGCCCCCGACCTGCACGGGCCAGTCGTACGACATGTACAACGTGAGCCACGCGCCGATCGCGCAGCCGGCGATCCCACCGATCAGCGTCCACATGCGCACGGAGCTCGTGGGCTGATCGAGCACCTGCTCCAGCTCGTGGCGTGCGAGCGGCGAATAGACCGTGAACTCGGTATGGCCGGCGGCCCGGAGCCGCCCAATCGCCTCGACCGTCGCATCGAGCCGCCCGAATACGGCGAGCACGCCCGCCGTCGCAGGAGGGTGGAAGATGGCCGTGAGGGGATTCACGATCTTCATGCGTGTCGCGCCCCCGCCCCCGCCCCCGGTGGCGGGAGCTCCTCCTTCACCTCCGCGATCGACACGGCGGGGAAGTTCTTCACGAACAGGAGGAACCACATGAAGAACCAGCCGAAGCTTCCGGCCATGATGCCCCAGTCGGCCCACGTGGGGTTGTATCCGTGCGTCACCCAGGGCTCGAACGGCTCACCGGCGAGATGGATGGCGATGATGACGAAGCGCTCCATCCACATGCCGACGTTCACGAAAATCGAGATCACGAACAGCGCCGTGATATTGGTGCGGACTTTCTTCCACCAGAGGAGCCAGGGAAGGAAGGCGTTGCACACGTTCATCGTCCACCCGGCCCACCAGAAGGGGCCGAAGGCGCGGTACCAGAAGGCCTCGCGCTCGGGCGTCGGGCCGCCGTACCAGGCGATGAAATTCTCCACGACATACGAGTAGCAGACGATCATCCCAGTGAGGAGGATGAGCTTCGCCAGGTTCTCGAAATGGTGGACGGTGACGATCTCCTCGAGACCGAAGAACTTCCGCATCGGGACGAGGAGCGTGATCACCATCGCGCAGCCGGAGTAGATCGCCCCGGCCACGAAGTAGGGCGCGAAGATGGTCTCGTGCCAGGCGGGCACCTGCGCCATGGCGAAGTCCCACGACACGACGCTGTGCACGGAGAGCACGAGCGGCGTGGCCAGCGCCGCGAGGTACAGGTAGGCCGGGCGGTAGTGCCGCCACTGCTCGTTCGTGCCCCGCCACCCGAGGGCGGTGATGGCGTACAGCTTCTTACGCCACCCCGTCGCGACATCGCGCACCGCCGCGATGTCGGGAATCAACCCCATGATCAGGAACACCGCCGACACGGTGAAGTACGTGCCGATCGCGAACTCGTCCCAGATAAGCGGCGACTTGAAGTTGGGCCACAGGCCCCGCTCGTTGGGATACGGGATCAGCCAGTAGAAATACCACTGGCGGCCGATGTGAATGAGCGGGAACAGTCCGGCCGTCATCACCGCGAAGACCGTCATCACCTCGGCCACTCGGTAGACGGCGGTGCGCCAGCCCGAGCGGAACAAGAACAGGATCGCCGAGATCAGCGTCCCCGAGTGCGCGATGCCCACCCAGAACACGAAGCACGTGATGAAGACTGCCCAGTACACGGGCATCGAGTACCCGGCGAGCCCCAAGCCGAAGCGCAGCAGATAGAGCAGGCACACGATGCCGATCGCGAGGAGGAAGACCGCGCCGCCGAGCAGCGCGTAATAGCCCCGCCCCGGATTGCCGAGCGTGCGCGCGATCGTGCGCGTGACGTAATCGTACGTGACGCGCGTCGCGGGCGGCGTGTGCGTCGTCGTGGTCTCGGGCATCTCGCTCAGGCCCCCCCGTCGTGCACGACGCGTGCGAGATAGGTGATGGCGGGCTGTGTGTTGAGCTCTTCCAACACGTGATAGCCGCGGGGATCACGCGCGAGCCGCGCCACCCGTGACGTCGGGTCGTGGAGGTCGCCGAATACGATCGCTTCCGAGGGACAGGCCTGCGCACAGGAGGGCGTGATGTCGCCGTCACGCACGTTGCGGTCCTCGAGCCGCGCCTGGTTCTGCGCCCCACGGATCCGTTGCACGCAGAAGGTGCACTTCTCCATCACGCCCTTTTCTCGCACCGTGACGTCGGGGTTGAGGAGCATGTTGAGCGGGTCCGGCCAGCTCTCCCATTCGCCGCCCGGCTCGGCGTAATCGTACCAGTTGAAATGGCGCACCTTGTAGGGACAGTTGTTGGAGCAGTAGCGTGTCCCGACGCAGCGGTTGTAGACCTGGCCGTTCAGGCCGTCCGGCGTGTGATAGGCGGCGAACACTGGGCACACCGGCTCGCACGGCGCGAGGGTGCACTGTTGGCACAGCATGGGCGTCACGGCCACGTGCAGACCGCTGCCATCCGCCGCCGAGCGCCAGTAGCGCTCGATCCGCATCCAGGCCATTTGGCGGCGACGCAGGATCAGGTCCTCACCCACCGTCGCGATGTTGTTCTCGGCATAGCATGCCGTGACGCACGCGGAGCATCCGGTGCACTTCGCGAGGTCGATCGCCATGCCCCAGCGCGGGTGCGCGCCCGCGTAATAGTCCAGGTTGGCCCGCTGGCGCTGCGCTTCGGCCCACCCCTCGAGCGCGCCTTTGGCGGTCCCCGGGACGACCTCCTCGCGGAACGGGTGTTGGCCAACCTTCAATGCCGCCGCCTGCGTGAGCGGGAGCGCCCGGACGATATCCTCGCCCAGCTCCCGCGGGTCTCCTTCGAGCGTCGCGAGAGAGCGATGGTCCCCCGTCTTCGTCACCGTGACGCTCACCACGAACGCCCGGCCGCCGAAGTCGGCGGGATCGGGACTCAAGAGCTCGAAGGCATTGAAGGATCGGTCCTTCGCATATCGGCCGTACGCCTTGTGTCCCTGCCCCGTGGGGACCGCGAGGACGTCCGGGCGGATACCCGGCGTGATCCAGACGGGCGCACGCACCGCTCCATGGGGCGACTTGAGGAGTACGACGTCGCCGTTGGCGAGCTGCCACTTGGCCGCGGTGTCGGGATGCACCTCCACCCAGCCGTGCCAGGTGATTTTCGAGACCGGATCGGGAAGCTCCTGGAGCCACGGCTTGTTCGCGCCACGGCCGTCGTGTAAGGCGACCGACGGGAACACGATGAGCGTCGTGAGCTGCAGCGATGTGTCGGCCGCGCCCCCCATGAGCCGCGAGATCTCGGGGCCGAGGCGCACGGTCTGCGCCGGAGCCTCGGAGTAGATCCCGCCGTGCTGCAACGCATCGTTCCAGAAGTCCTCGAAGCTGCGACCATGACCATACCGCACGTGCAGCGCTCGCCAACGGGTCTGCAGATAATCCTTGAAGCCGCCGGATTTCCCCGCCACCTGCAGGAGGACATCTCCGGCGTGACGGGTGTTCGGGAACACCGGCTGCATCACGGGCTGCTGCAACGCGTACACGCCGGCTTGCGGTCGCGAGTCGTTCCACTGCTCGAGCGGGTGGAAGTCAGGAAGGACCAGGTCGGCGGCGGCGGCAGTCTCGTGCCAGTAGGACGCCAAACTGACCTTGTAGCCGACGTGCCCGAGCGCCTCTGAGAAGGCAGCCGGCAGTGAGTGACCCGGGTTGGCGCCGTGGACGAGCAGCAGGCTGATCTTCTCGGCCCGCATGTCGGCGACCAGGTCGGCCAGATGTTTGAACGAGCCCGCGGCCTCGAGCGCGTGATTGGGCCCGAACTTGACCGTCTTCCCGACCTGACCCGCGACGTAATTCAGGACGTTCGCGGCCGCCACGAGCAGCGCGCCGCTGCCGTACTGCGCGGCGATCCCACCCGCCACCGCCAGGCCGCCCTTCGACGCGGCAAAGTCGCGCGCCAGGCGCTGAATCTTTCCCGCTTCCACCCCCACTGACCCGGCGATCCGCTCGGGGCCCGGCAACAGGTGCTGGAGCCGGAGGGCGTCGGGCGGCGGGGGCGCGAGCCGCTCCGTCAGGATGACACTGGCCATCGCCAGCGCGAGCATGAACTCGGTGCCGGGCTTCGGCACGATCCACTCGTCCGCACTCATTCCCGTCAGCGACAGACGCGGCCCGACGTAGACGAACTTGGCCATCGAGCCATCACGGCCCGCCTCAAAGGCGTGTGCGCGCGTGAAGGCGTTCTGATAGCCGACCGGCGACAGCCACGTCTCCATGAAATCGGCGCCGAACGACAGGATGTAGCGCGCGCTGGCGAAGTCGTACGACGGGATGGCGGCCGTGCCGAACGCGATCCGGTTCCCCTCACGCAGCGCCTCGAACGCGAACGGCTCGTAGGTGACGTGCCGCCCGCCGATCTCCTTCATCCAGGCGTCCACCAGCTCCCCGAACGAGCCGCTCTCGAGCCCAGTGACGAATGCGATGCCTTTGCCGCGCGCCTGCTTCACCTGCGCCTGCAGGCGACCGACCGCGTCGTCCCAGGTGAGCTTCTGCCACTGTCCGTTCGCTCCCCGCGCCATCGGATCGGTCACGCGGTCGGGATTGTAGAGCCCCTGCAGCGCGGCCTGGCCGCGCGAGCAGAGCCGGCCCTGGTTAATCGGCGACTCGGGGTTCCCCTCGAGCTTGATCACGCGACCTTCGCGTACCTTGGCGTGCAACCCGCATCCGGCCGCGCACTCGCGACACGTGGTGGCATAGTAGGTCGCGATCCCGGGCACCTGGTTCTCGGGCGGCACGACGTACGGGACGAGGTGCTCGGTCGGCTCCGGGCCGATATCGCACGCCGAGGCCGCGGCGGCGGCGCCGCCGGTCGCTCCCAACACGGTCAAGAACCGTCTGCGATCCATCGGGGCCTCAGTAGTGACACAGCGTGCAGTCGCGCGAGACATTCCGCTGCACGTGGCAGTTGACGCACCAGCCCATCTTGAGCGTGGCGAACTGGTACACCTGCGGCATGGTGCGGACGTCGCCGTGGCAGGTGACGCAGGCGTCGGTGCCCAGAACCTTGATGTGGCGCTGATGCGGAAAGTGGACGAATCCGGGCAAGGCGTGGACACGGACCCATTCGGGTTGCTTCTTGGTGAGAAACGCCTCGCGCACCTTCTTGATCTCCGCCTGGTGCGACGGCGTCGACCCGCCGATCAGCTGGTGACAACCGAAACACGTCTGGAGGGCCGGGATGCCCGGCTCGCTCGAGATCGTCACCGTGTTGTGGCAGTACAGGCAGGGGATCTGGTCCTGGCCGACGTGGATGTCGTGACGGAAGAAGATCGGCTGGCGGGGACCCTTGAGCCGCCCCGTGTCGCTGATGACGGGAGCCTTGTAGCCTGGAGCGGATTGACCGGTTTGTGCCGCGGCCGGGAGGGCAATCAGCAGGGCGATCGCCACGCCGGCCCCGACGTTACCACTCCTCTTCGTCATCCAAAGGCACCGATGGCGAATGTATCAGTCTGTGTTGTAAAGCGGCTTCGGAGCGCCGGAATGTAGCGCCGCCGATAAACGGCGCACAAGCCCCGCTCGCGGTCACTCGGGACGCGCCAGCAACTGATGCTTGAGACGGATGACTTCGACGAACGCGTCGACGGTTTCCAAATCCGGGAACTCCATCCAACACCAGCGCACGCCGCCGGACATGCGACCATCGCGAATCGCCTGCCGCGACGCGCGCGCCAGCCCGTCGGTGAGCGCGAGCTCCCGCTCTTCCTCTTCCGTGACAATGAACGTACCGGAGAGGCCGGTCTCCATCGGATGGAGGTACCCGAGCTTCCGCCCCCCGACCTCGTACATCCAGACCCATTTCCACGCGGTGCCCATGAACACCACTTGCTCCGTCACATGCCGGAGGGCCCGGATGCCCTCGCGAGCACGCTTGAAGCGCTGCGCGGCGCGCGGTGGCAGGTCCTTGATGGGCGCATCCGACGTCGGGCGCTTGCGCGGGGTCGCGTAGAGATTCGTGGCCCAGTAGCCGGGCGGCTGGTGGTCGATGGGAATCATGCTGGTCTATTGTAAGCCGCCCCGGAGCGAACGGAAGCGCCCGACGAGCGCGTGCACCTGGTCCTCCAAGACCCCGAGCCGGCGCGCCAGCTCCGCTGCTTGCCGCTCGGCCTGCTGCGTGGGCGCCGCATCCGCTCCTTCGACCACGCCATAGAGGTCCACCAGCTGCCCGTTGAGGCGGGTGAGCCCCGCGGCGGCGGGCTCGCCGGTCGGACGCCCGCCCGGCGACGGCCCGCGCTCGAGCTCCGCGGCCCGCCGGTCGAGCGAATCGAGCGCGGCAGCAGGCACCCTCGTGCCGCCCCGCTCCCGCTCGCCTGCGATGTCCCGTCGCAACCCGCGGACAAGCTCCAGCGCCGCGGAGTCGCGCCGCAGCGCGTCCACGATGCCCGATGCCACCGCCAGCTGACGAGCCAGCGCCCCCGCCCCCGCCCCCGCGGCGAGCGGGATGCGAGGGTCCATGCGCACCGTGAGGGGCCGCGTGTGCACCCGTCCATCCACCGTCAGCCGCACGACGTAAGGCCCGGGAAGCACCCACGGCCCGCGGGGCTCACGTGGCGTGTCGTGCCAAATCGCCGCGATCGGATAGTCGTGACGCAGCGCCGGAGGTGGTGGTCCGTGCAGGTCCCACACGAAGCGATGCATCCCGGCGTCCGTCGCCAGACGCTGCGGGCGCCGGATCCACCACGAAGGGATATTGAGACCCGAGTCCGGTGCCTCCGGCGCGTCGTCGCTCGCGAACCGTCGTACCACGGCGCCCCCCCGATCGAGAATCTCCAGGAGAATCGGCCCTGCCGCCGGGCGCGTGAGATAGTAGTCGAGCACGGCGCCATCGGGAGGATTGGGCGCGGCCGGCTCGTCGATCGGAAGGGGCGTGTCCGTATTTTCGTTCCAGCGCACCCGCACGGCTCCCGCCGGGCGATACAGATACGCGCCCGTGGCCGCGCCGGCGGCCGCCTCGGGCAGCTCGCGGAGCGGGGCGATGTCGTCCAGGATCCAGAACGACCGGCCGTGCGTGGCCACCACGAGATCGCTGTCGTGCACCACCAGGTCGCGCACGGAGGTGACGGGCAGGTTGAGCCGCAGCGATTGCCAACGATCGCCGTCGTCCGGCGAGACGTACACCCCGCGCTCGGTGCCGGCGTACAACAGCCCGCGGCGCGCGGGATCCTCCCGCACGGCGTTCACCACCTCGTCGGAGGGGATGCCCGCGACGACTTCCGTCCACGTGACTCCGCCGTCTTTCGTGCGATACACGTGCGGTCGGAGGTCATCGAGCCGGAAGCGATTTGCGGCGGCGTACGCCACGAGCGTGTCGAAGTGCGAGGCTTCGAGCAACGAGACCTTGCTCCACGGCGTGAGGCTCGCGGGTGTGACGTTCCTCCACGTCTTCCCGCCGTCGTGGGTCACGTGAATCAGCCCGTCGTCGGTCCCGATCCAAATGAGACCGGCCTTCCGAGCGGACGGCGCGATCGTGTAGATCACGCCCCGATGCTTGCCCTGCTCGGGGTCGAGCGCGGCGAACGCGCCCAGAGTCGTGGGCACGTCATACGTCGCGCGTGTCAGGTCCGGACTGACGGTTTCCCAGCTCCCCCCGCCCGTGGTCGTCCGAAACAGCACGTTCGCGCCGAAGTACAGGATGCGCGGATCGACTGGAGAGAAGAGCAGCGGCATGGTCCGTACCCAGCGGTACTTGCCCACCCGCACCGGCTCGGGTGACACGTCCTGCACTTCGCCGGTGTTCCAGTCGAAGCGGGTCACGCGACCACCGTACACCACGTTGGGGTGGAGCGGGTCGGGCGCGACGTACCCGTACTCCTCCACGCCGACCGGATGCCATTCCCGGACCGTGATTTGGCCGTCGTTGCCGCGGCTCACGATCCCCGCTGACCCACTCTCCTGCTGCCCCCCGTACACCCAATAGGGGTAGCGTCGATCGGTTACGACGTGATAGAACTGCGCCGTGGGCTGGTTAAACCACGAGCTCCAGGTCTCACCCCCGTTCACGGTCACGACGGCGCCCTGGTCCCCGGCGAGCAGGATGATCTTGGGGTCGCGTGGATCGATCCAGAATCGATGATAGTCGTCGCCCCCGGGAGCGCCGCGCAGCGCCGTGAACGTCGCTCCGCCGTCGGTGGACTTCCAGGCGACGATGTTCGCGACGTACACGACGTCGGGGTTCTGGGGATCGACCTTCACCTCATTGAAGTCGCCGTCCCGCCCCCACAGACGCTCGTCCGCGTTCATGAGGCGCCAGTGCTCGCCGGAGTCGTCCGACCGGTACAGCCCCCCACCCTTCGTTGCGCCCACGACCGCATACATGCGCGCGGGAGCGCTGGTGGCCACGGCGAGGCCGATGCGACCGAGTCCATCGGCCGCTCCGGGGAGCCCCGCGGTGACCGGTCGCCACGTGGTGCCGCCATCGACCGACTTGTAGAGCCCGTTGTTCGCCGGCAGGGTCCACGAGCTTCCGATCTCCCACGGCGCCTGCCGCGCCGCCCACAGCGCGGCGAACACCGTTTCGGGATTGGCCGGGTCGACCGCGACGTCCACCGCGCCGGTGTTCTCGTCCTTGTACAGGACCTTCTGCCACGTCTCGGCGCCGTCCGTCGAGCGAAACAGGCCCCGCTCTTCGTTCGGGCCGTACGGGTGTCCGAGCACCGCGGCGAACACGCGGCGCGGATCGCGCGGGTCGACGAGGAGCGCGGGAATCTGCTGACTGTCCCGCAGGCCCCGATGGCTCCAGGTGGCGCCGCCGTCGGTGGACCTGTAGACCCCGTCCCCGACGGACAGATCGGGCCGCTGCAGCCCCTCGCCGGTCCCGACGTACAACGTCTGTGGATCGGACGGCGCCACGGCGATCGCGCCGATCGAGCCCGTGGCCTGGCCGTCGAAGATCGGGCTCCAGGTACGACCGTAATCCCCGCTGCGCCACACGCCGCCGTTGTTCACGCCGATATACAGGACGTCCGGAGACCCCGGCCCTCCAACCGCCGCCACCGTGCGGCCACCGCGAAACGGGCCGATCATGCGCCAGCGTAACGCCGAGTAGAGGGCCGGGTCGTACTGCTGAGCGCGGGTCGAGACGGGCCCGAGGCCCGCGAGGATGACGACGAACAGGGACGCACGAGGCAGGTGAGGCACGCTCAACCCTCCTTGTCAGAACGGATGGGCGGCGGCGCGGAAGCGCGCCCCGTCCAGCAATCGGGCGATCGACACGCCCGGGACCGGCATGCGACCGTCACGGCTCATCGTCAACTTGATGACGTCCACATCGCGTCCGAACCAGCGGGTACTCGGTTCCAGGTCCGATGGAAACGCGCAGCCCGGCAGCGTGGCGATCGCGATGCCGGCCTGGGATCCGATTCCCGACTCGGGCATGGTGCCAGCCCACACGCGGGCACCGCACTCCCCGGCGGTCCGATAGATCCGGCACGCCTCGGTGAGTCCTCCGACGCGATGCACTTTGATGTTCCACACCATCGGGCCGCCGAGCGCCACGATCTGGCGCGCCGTACCGGCGTCGCGCAGCGTCTCATCGAGGCACAGCGGCGTCCGGAGCGTTTGCGCGAGGCGGGCGTGGCCCACGAGCTCCTCCGGCGCAAGCGGCTGCTCGATGTAGAGCAGGCCCGCGTCGTCCAAAGCCCGCAGCGCCCGCTCGTGCTCCGGCCACACGTAGGCACCATTGGCGTCCACGGTGAGGGGAAGGTCGCTCCCGGCCATGCCGACGCGGGCGGCCCGCACGGCCACCTCGTCCCAGCCGGGGGCGACCTTGATCTTCACACGCCGGTAGCCGTGCTGCAGGGCCTCGTAGACGCGTCGCGTGAGCGTCTCGGTCTGGCGGTCCTCGGGAATCCCGACCGCCACTCCGCAGGGGAAGCTCGCGCCCGGCGTAACGCCGAGCCGCTCGGCCACGATCTGCGCGAGCCCCGTACCCCGCCGGTGTGCCTCCAGATCCCATGCCGCGGTCTCGACGCCCGCCCGCGCGAACGGGTTCCCACGCACGTGCTCGCGGAGCGCGGCATCCACCGCCTCCGGGGCGTCGAACTCGCGACCGGCGACGCGGGGCACGAGGACGCGCGGGATGAGATCGCGCGCGCTTCCGAGCGTCTCCTCGGAGTAGAACGGCAGCTCGTCGGGCGCCGCCTCGCCGTACCCAACGTGCCCCTGATCGTCGCGCAGCACCACAATCACCGATCGCCGTGCATCGATGCGTCCGCCCGAGATGATGAAGGGCTCGGCGAAAGGAAGCTCGAGGCTGTAGAGCTCAACCCGCGCGATGCGCATGGCGTGCCACGTCAAGGAAGTGAAGCTCGCCGTCCCGCCGCTCGACCTCACCGCGCGACTCGAGCTCCAAGAGCCCTGCGATCAACCCGTCCTGCGGATGAAAGACCAGCGTGTGCAGCACGCGCGCCGTGCGGGAGCCGTGTGTCGCGGCGTACTCGGAAAGGGGGAGCTGAAAGAACGTGTGGAGCTGGACGCTTTCGCAGCCGCGCCGCGCGTATTCGAGAATCATCCGGCCGGACGAGATGTTGCCCGTGCCGACGAGCGGGTGGTCGAGGGCGGTGAAGGATGGTGGAGGACGGTGCAGGTCCAGTACCCGCAGATTCCGGTTGCTCAAGTCCCAGCCTCCATAGGCCACGCCCAGCGCCGGGTCGAACAGGCGGTTGAAGCAAACCAGCGACTCGGCATCGCGCGTCGCGTGCATCATTTCCACCTGGAAGTCATCATCGAACCGCGCGTTCATGAGCTTGAGGGCGATGCGCACGGGCACGGGCGATGCGCGGCGAATGTGGCGCGGCACCTCCTCGAGCCAGCGCAGGATCGGCGCCCGATCGTCCGCGAGCGGGTCGCCCGCGAGGGTAGGCGAAAAATCCTTCTCCACCAGCAGCGGCGGCTCGCCCCACGCCGCAGCGAGCGCCGCGGTGGTATGGCGATACTCGGCCTCGCGGAAGGGTTCGCCGAGTCGTGGCAAATGAAACTTGACCGACGGCACGACGAGCAGCCGGCCTGCACGCGTCAGGTCCCGCCCGGCCCGCACCAGCGTCAGATAATCGGACAGGGAGCGATCCCAGCCGCGCCCCTTCCAGGTGACGGTCCAGCCGGGCCGGCCGTCACTCGCCGCGCGGCGCTCCACCGCCATCCTGGTCTCGTGGATCGCCCACGCCGCCATTGCCTGCGCGCCGGTCTCGTCCTCGGCGATGAGCGTCTTGAGCACGGCGAACGCGAGCCCTGCTCGGGCGTCCTCCTCGAGCTGCCCCTCGTTGAGGGAGAGCTGTCCGGAGCCTTTCCCGACGGGATGGGGGAGCACCTCTCCGAGGTACCGGCCGGTGAGGTCGACTCGATACGTGGAGCGCACGAGAGCCGCGAAGTCGTGCGGCCATTCCCGCCTGAACCGCTCGAAATCCCGCTCGAGCGCGCCGGCTATCCTACCGGGCAAAGCGCGAGAGCTGGAAGTCGGGGTCCGGCGCCCCACCCGTCAGCACGAGGTTGGCCACGAGCTCGCCGACTGCGGGCCCGTGCTTGAACCCGTGCCCCGAGCCTCCGCCGACGAGCCACGCGTTCCCGGCCGCCGGATGGCGGTCGATGATGAAGTGCTCGTCCGGCGAATTCTCGTACTGACACACGCGCGCCTCGAGGAGCGGGGCGTCCTTGAGCGCGGGGAAGCGGTACACGAGGTATTCGCGCGCCAAGCGCAGGGCGTCGGGCGTGGGCAGGCGCTCGCCGCTCGTCGGATCGAACGGGGGACCGCGCGTGTCGTCCGCGACCTTGAAGCCGCGCCACTCGTTACCGGGAATCCCGTACACGAAGCGCGTACCGTGGTCCGCCCACACGGGCAAGGCTTCCTCGGTGAAGCGCCGGTCACCGGGCGGGGTCCCGAAGAAGAACACTTCCTGTCGCGTGGCCCGCACGCGGTCACCGATCACGTCCGGAAACAGCCTGCCCAACCATGGACCGCAGGCGAAGACGAATCGGTCCGCCGCGAGCCTCGTCCCATCGGAGACCATGACGCCGGGAAGCTCGCCGCTCCGTAGCGGGAGGGGCTCCGCTGCCACCTGGCGATAATCACCGCCCTCGGCGAGGAATCCCTCGAGCACACTCGCGCAGGCGCGACGCGCGGTGAGGTATCCGCCCTGGCGCTCGAAGATGGCCCAGCGCACGCGATCGCAGTTGATCTGCGGGTAGCGCTTCGCGGTGTCCCGCTCGGAGAGCTCCTCGAACTGGATGCCGACCTCCTTGAGAAGCGGGAGGGCCGCTCGCTCGTACTGGCCGTCCCCTTCGACCAGCCAGAGCACGCCGATGCCGTGGTACAGCTTGCGGGCCCACCGCCGCTCGTGCTCCTGCCACAGCGAGAGTGCGCGGGCGGCGAGTCGCGTGTACACGACGCGGGGACCGTAGGTCGCGCGGATGACGCGTGTCTCGCCGCCCGAGCTCGAGCGCGAATTGCCGGGCCCCCATGCATCGAGCAGCGTGACGCGGGCGCCACGACGCAGCAGCTGGAGCGCGGTCCACCCGCCGAAGGCGCCGGCCCCCACGACCACGACATGCGGTTGTTTGTTCATCGGCACCCAGACCTTCCGCAGGGGAGACGCCGCGAACGCCGCGCCCAGCGCCGTGCAGCGTTCGAGGAACGACCGCCGCGGGATGCACGTCACGGGAGGGTGACACGGGTCCCGCGCGCGTCCCGCACCGCGCGGCGGACCGAGTCCCGCTCCTCCGCGGGCAGGCTCGGTCCCCAGGGATCGTCGCACGCGTCGTCCGGAATCACGCCCTCGGCCGCGAGCGCCCACAGCATGCGGCGCACGTAGCCCTCCATCGGCGGAACGAAGGTGGCGCCGGCGAACCGATCACACAAGCCGGCGAGCTTCACGAACTTGGCGAAGTCGCCCGTGCGGAACGACTCGATCAAGCCGAGCTGGATGTTCGTGAGGGCCGCGCCCAAGCCGATCAGCGCCGCGCGGGCGCCCATCGTGAAGGAATAGCCGAGGAAGCGGTCCTCGCCGGTGATCAGCAGCTTCTCGGGGTGATCGCGCATCAGGCCGGCGATCCGCTGGAACGTCAATACGGAATCGAGCGTGGCGACCTTGATGCCGATCACGTTGGGAAGGGAGAGGAGGGCGTGCAGGGTCTGATTGTCGTACGCCACGCCACCCGCCCCGGCATAGAGATAGAAGGCGATCACCGGCAGCTCACGACTGAGGGCGTCATGGAATCCTACGGGATCGTCCGCACGCGGGAAGGCGAGCAGCGCGTCGGCGCCGCCGGCCTTCGCCTCCTGCGCCATCTCGAGGCTCGAGGCGCCCGCCACGATGGTGCTCATCGGCAGCGCCGCGCGCCACGTGGAGAGCACGAGGTGCCGTTGCTCCGGGGAGAGGTGCGGCCCGCGCCCCGTGTGCGCCGATACGGCGACCCCCGCGACCTGGTGCTCCGCCATCCAGCTCGCGTAGGCGCGCAGGGCATCCCGGGCCAGCTCGTGACCGCGAAAGGGGACGGGGACGGCGGGAATGAGACCCCATTCGAGACGATGTCCCAGCTGGGGGGGAGTGGGGGTCAGCGTCACGCGGCGAGTCCTTGCGCGAGGTTGCCCGACTCGATGGCGGCACGCTGGCCGGGAGGAAGCTCGAGGAGATCGAGTTTCGCGACGCTGCTCTCGGGAATCCGGAGCGGCTGGCCGGTCCCGAAGACGAAGCGATCGACGCCGATGGTGCCAAGCAAGGTCTCGAGCTGATCCTCGGGAGGGCCCCAGATCCAGCTCACGTCCCACCAGAGTCGCGCCGCTTCTTCCGGCGTGGACCCGAAGTGCACCTCCTCGACGAAGCCGCGGTCCGCGTGCGTAATCACGAGACGGACGTCCTCGTCGCTACGAATCAGCGCGCGGACGGCCGCCGCCGCCAACTCGGGGACGCGATCGTTGACGTGACGTTGCCGCCCGTCCTCGAGACGCACGGCCACGACCAGCGGGCGTCTCGCGGCACCGCAAGCCGCCGCGAGCACCCGCATCTCCGGTCCCGCGGCGTCGATCCCGTAGTAGAGCGGATCGCAGCGCACCGCGGGGGCGCCGCGATCCGCCGCTTCCCCGAGCACGCGCTCCCAACCGGCCAGGCCCGGATGGACGGCGGGCACGGGCCTGAGCTGCGGACTGGACGCCGTCGCCTGGAACAGCCAGGCGTTGCCCGCCATCGGATCGCGCCAGAACACGCTGGGGAGGTGGCTCACCCACGCCACATCGATCCCCGTGCGCTCCATGGCGTGCAGCAGCCCCTCGACCGACGCGCCCGGCAGCCGCCGGTAGGGATACGCCCCGACGAACGCGTTGACGTCGACGCGCATCAGTCGGCAGGAAACGCGCCGCGCGGAAAGATGCTCGCCGCGTTCCGCCACATCACGAGCTCGAGCTCGCGCGGCGGAAGCAGGCGCTCGAGGTAGCGCAGCTTGGCCCAACCGGTGTCGATGGTGAGGTCCGTTCCGAACAGCAGGCGCTCCGGACCGGCCGCGTCGAGGCATGCCTCGAGCATCCCCCCATCGACGCCACTCCCCGACAAATCGATGTACACGTTGGGCACCCCGCCCGGCCCCCCGCGGATGGCCGCGAGCGAGTGCTGCCAGTCACCACCGCCGCCGATGTGGGCCAGGATGAACCGCACCTTGGGGTGGCGCGCGGCGAGCGCGCACAGCTCCGCGCCGTCCGACGCCTCCTGACCGGGCCAATCGTGGCGCCGGTGCTGCCACACGTGGTGGAGTACGGGAACCCCCCGCTTCGCCGCCACCTCACAGATGGGGTCGAGCAATGCATCGGTGGCGCGGCGGCTCGCCGCGAGCTTGATACCCACCATGCCCGCGCCCAAGCAGCGCGCGATCTCGGCGCAGGCGTGCGCGGTGTAATTCGGATTGACCGTCACGTAGCCGCGCACGGCGTCCGGGTGGTCGTGCGCGAGGGCCAGCAACGCGTCGTTGCCGTATTCCAAATCCGGGGGCGAGGGGAAGTAGGTCGGCGACGTGCGACCGAAGCTCCCCAGGATCGACGCCACGTGAATCGTAATGCCGATCTTTCGTCCCGCCTCGAGCCGGCTGGCGTTCCGCTCGCGCCAATCCGCGCGGGGGGTGCGGTCGTGATAGAAATGGGCGTGGACGTCAATGAGCATGGCCAAATCTGGGTCGTAAGACGCCAAGACGCCAAGGCGCAAGCCGTCCCTAGTCGCAAGATGCAAGAGGCGTCCCGGCGTCTGTATTGGCGACGTGACGGCCATTTCCTATTTTGTGCGGACCATGCGTACGCCTCCGCCACCCCCTCGTCCGCCCGGACCGCCGCCGCGCGGACCGACGCCGCCCCGTGGTCCCACTCCGCCCAAGGCAGGGCCCCCACCCCGCCCGACGGTGAAACCCACGGCTCCCCGCCCCCGCGTCTCGCGGAAGCTCCCGGGCTGGCTGGCGCGTGCGCAGCGACTGATGTTCCAGCCCACCCAAGAGTGGGTGACGATCGCCGGCGAGTTCACCAGCGCGGGGCCGATCTACACCCGCTATCTCCTCCCGATGGCGGCGATCGGCCCGATCGCCGCGACGCTCGGGGCGCTCCTGTTCGATGGCGAGCGCGGCAGCCTGCTGACGTTCGGTGTCGTCCCGATCAAGCTCGGGGCGGCGGTACAAGCGGGTGTGCTCGAGTTCGTCCTGAATCTCGTCGGTGTGTACGGTTTGGCGGTGGCGATCGACGTGATCGGAGCGTCGGTGGGGGGACAACGAAACCGGGTGCAGGCGTTGAAGGTCGCGGCATACGGCAGTACGCCGTACTGGCTCGCCGGCGTGTTCGCCGTGTTCCCGAGAATCGAGCCTCTCGGCATGTTGATCGGGCTGTACAGCGTGCGTCTGTTTGCGCTCGGACTGCCGCCCGTCATGAAGGCGCCACGCGACCGGACGGCGGCGTACACGCTGTTGACGAGCATCGCGGCCGGGCTGATCGTGCTCGTGATCACCGCCATCATCACCCAACTCGTCGTGAGCTAGCGCTGCTCCCGGAACGCCGCGCGCGCCACGCGACCCTCGCGCGCCAACAGCGGCCCCGCCGCCGCGAGACCGGCGAGGGCGAACAGCGCGAGGGCGGCGCAATCGAGCGGGATCGGCAACTCGCCGCCGTAGCCCGAGTCGACCCATCGGGCGAGCAGGGCGTGCTTCAGGAGGTCCACCCCGTAGGCGAGCGGATTCAGATGCGCGAGCACGTGCAGCACAGGTCCGAGGTGACGCACCGGGTATAGCGCGCCCGAGAGGAACAGCATCGGGAAGACCACGAAGTTCATCACCCCGGCGAAGTTCTCGATCGAACGCATCCCCGCCGCCAGCACCACCCCCAGCGCTCCGAGCGCCAGGCCCGTGAGCACGATGGCCGCGAGGGCGAGCAGCGCTCCGCCGGGCGTCGGCGCGAGACCCACGACCGGCAAGAGGATCGCCGCGACGACGAGGGCCTGCGCCGTCCCGACGAGCGTGGCGCCCAGCGTCTTTCCGAGCGCGACGGTGCCCCGCCTGATTGGCGCGACCAGCATCATTCGCAGCACGCCGGCATCGCGATCGATGACCGTGGACAGCGCCGCGAGGAGCGAGCCGAACATCACGACCATGCCGAGCAGCCCCGGAGCCATGTACACGCGGTAATCGATCTCGCTTCGCCCCGCGAAGACGGCGGCGAAGCCCGCTCCGGCAAAGATCAGCCACACGAAGGGGCGTGCGACGCTCGACAGGGCCCGGCCCCGCTGCCTCAGGAACCGCACGAATTCACGGACGACGATGCCGTACACCGCGCGCATGCTCAGCTGGCGCCGGTCTGGGCCAGCTCGTGGCCGGTTCGCGCCAGAAACACCTCTTCGAGCGAGGCGACACCCGCCACCCGCTTGAGCGCGGCGGGCGTGTCGAGCGCGGCGAGCCGGCCCCGGTCCATCACCGCGACGCGATCACACGGCTCCGCCTCCTCCACGTAATGCGTCGTCAGGAACACCGTGAGGCCGGAGGACGCGCGCAGGCTCCGGATCAGCTCCCACAGGGAGCGGCGGGCTCGCGGGTCCAGCCCCGCCGTCGGCTCGTCGAGAAACAGGATGCGGGGCTCATGAAGGATGCCCCGCGCGATGTCCGCCGCGCGACGCATGCCCCCCGAGAGGGACCGGACGGAATCGCGGCGCCGCTCGAAGAGCCCGAACCGTCGGAGCGCGGCTTCGATGCGGGCCGCGGCCTGGTGCTCGGGGAGATTCCAGAGGCGGGCCGCAAAGCGGAGGTTCTCTTCGACCGTGAGGTCACGATCGAGTGTGGTCTCCTGAAACACGAGCCCGATGTTGCGCCGGACCGCGAGGCCATCGACGCGGATGTCGTGACCGGCCACGCGCGCCGATCCGCGAGACGGGGCGAGCAGGGTGGCGAGCAGGTGGACGGTGGTGGTCTTGCCGGCGCCATTGGGGCCGAGAAAGCCGAAGAACTCGCCTTCCCGCACCTCCAGGTCGAGCCGATCGAGGGCGCGGACCGAGCCGAAATCCTTGCCAAGGCCGCGGGCGTCGATCGCGGCGGCGGTCATCCCTTCGCGGCGAGGGCGCGCGACGCGGGCGCCGCGCGGTAGGTCCACTGGCCGTCCGTCCGCCCCGCCGCCGAGTCGCGCTCTCCCTTCGCTACCACCGCGTCGATCAAGGGGCGATGCGGCGACAGCGAGCAAACCGGGTCAGTGACGGCGGCGTCGCCGGTCACGAGAAATGCCTGGCAGCGGCACCCACCGAAATCCTGCGCCTTGCGCGGGCACGACCGACACGGTTCGGGCATCCAGGCGTCACCGCGGAAGCGCGTGAACGCCTCCGAGTGCTCCCAGATCCACTCGAGCGGCCGGTCCCGCACGTTCTCGAATTTGAGCGTCGTGATCCGCCCCGCGGCGTGACACGGCCAGACCTCGCCGGCGGGGGTCACCGTCATGTATGCCCGCGCCCAGCCGCCCATACACGGCTTGGGATACTGCTCATGGTAGTCGGGCAGCACCCACACGATCTCGAGCCTGGTCCCGAGGCGTGCCCGCTCCCGCTGCACGACCTGCCACGCCTCATCGAGCTGGGCCTTGGTCGGCATGAGCGCGTCCCGGTTGTGCAGCGCCCAGCCGTAAAACTGCGTGTTCGCGAGCTCGATGCGCTCGGCGCCGAGCGACTCGGCCAGCCGAATGAGCGCTTCGACCTGATGGAGGTTCCGGCGGTGGAGGACGACGTTCACCGTGAGGGGAAATCCCAGGTCCCGCGTGTAATGGTACGCCGCGATCTTGTCCCGATAGGAGGCGGTGCCCGCCACCCGGTCGGACAGCTCTTCGTCCGCGCCCTGAATACTGATTTGGACGTGATCGAGTCCCGCCGCCTTCAGGGCCGCGAGACGCTCCTTCGTGAGACGGTAGGCGGACGTGATGAGCGACGCGTATAAGCCGACGTCGTGCGCCGTGCGGATCAGATCCTCGAGATCGGGCCGTAGCGTAGGCTCGCCTCCCGAGAGACCCAACTGGAGGACGCCGAGCGCTTTCGCTTCGCGGAACACCCGACACCACTCGGCCGTCGAGAGCTCCCCTTTGAAGCGCCCACCGGCGAAGTCCAGTGGATTCGAGCAATAGGGACACTGCAGCGGGCACTTGTAGGTGAGCTCCGCCAACAGCCAGAGCGGCTTAGGGTCCATACGTCACGAGCCCCTTGGCGGCCAGGCCCTCGAGAAACGCGCCGACGTCCGGCGCGAGACCGGTCGTCGCGTAGCGGCGCTCCAATGTCGCGACGATGTCCGCCAACGAGCGGGTCCCGTCGCACAACTTGAGTATCTCGACTCCGGTGGTGTTCAGCGTCACGAGCCCTTCCGGGTACAGCAGGACATCCCGCCCGCGCACATCGTCCCGCGAGAGCCGTGCCTTCGGGTGCAGTCGCGGCGCGCGTGCGTCGGCCACGGCGCTCACCGTGGGGTGCCGGGGAGCGGGCCGCGCTCCACCGCGTCGAGCAGGCACCACAGGACGTCGCACTTGAACTCGAGGGCCGCGACCGCACGCTCCTGCTCCGCGCGCCCCTGAAAGCGCTCAGTCACGAGCCCGAGGGCGTACTCCGCGTCCCGGGGGGCCTGGGTGAGCCGGTTCTTGAAGTATTGGAGGCCATCCGGATCGACCCACTTGTAGTGACTCAGCATGGCTGCGAGCCGCTCCTTCACGATGAGTGGAGCGAACATCTCCGTGAGCGAGGAGGCGACCGCCTCGAGCCAGGGCTTGAACCGGCAGAAATTCACGTACGCGTCGACGGCAAAGCGCACCCCGGGCAGGAGGTGCCGCTGGCTCAACAAGTCATCGCGTGGAACACCCATTGCCTCGCCCAGCCGCAGCCACGCTTCGATCCCGCCCTCTTCTCCGGGACGCCCGTCGTGGTCGATGATGCGCTGAATCCACTGCTGGCGGACCTCGCGCTCCGGGCAGCTCGAGAGGATCAGCGCATCCTTGACCGGAATACAGATCTGATAGTAGAACCGGTTCGCCACCCAGCGTTGCAGCTCTTCTCGAGACAGCTCGCCCGAGTGCATGCGCTGGTTGAAGGGATGGAGATGATGGTAGCGTCGCTCCAGCACGCCCCGCAGCCGGCGCACGAACTCATCGCGAGCCCACGGCTCCCCTCCCCCGACGGACGCCCGAGAAGCCGCGGGCGCGCTCACAGCTCGAACTCCATGCCGTCCTCGCCCACCTCGATCCCCGCCGCCCCTACCTGCGCACGCTCTGCCGAGCCGTGGCTCAGGATCGGGTTCGTATTGTTGATGTGCACGTACACGATGCGCTTCGCGCCGACACGGGGGAGGAGCTCCAGGCTCCCCCCTCGCCCGCCTATCGGAAGGTGGCCCATCTCGCGCGCGGTAGGCGCATCGGCGGGGGCGCTCGCGTGACGCAGCTCGTCGTCCGACCAGAAGGTGCCGTCGAACATGAACAGATCCGCGCCGCCCGCGATCCGGCGCACGGCCTCGTCCACGCCACCCGCCGTGGGAACGTAAGCGAATGTGCCGCCGGTGCGCTCGTCCGTGATGCGCAGGCCAACGTCGAACGTCGCGGCTGGAGCTGAGCGGGCGTAGCGCGGTGGGCGTCGCGCCACGGCCGTCGCGGAGCAACACAGGCCGAGTGAGACGCCGGCGCCATCCGCGAGCGCGATCGGGCGACCTTCCTCGAGCGTCCGAGCGTCGACCCCAGAGTACGCCGACAGGACCCGATACAACGGCCACTCGGCGCCGAGGAGCGCGGTCACACCAGCAGGGGCGTACACGGGCAGCCGCGCAGCGCTCTCCCGCAGCAACAGAAGCCCGAGCGTATGGTCGATTTCACCATCGGTGAGAACGACCGCGGCCACGGGCGAGCCTCGCTTGCTGCGGGGCCAGAGGTGCGGATGCATGGCGAGCTGGGTACGAAGATCGGGCGAGGCGTTGAGGAGAACCCACCGCTCGCCATCGGCACTGACAGCTACCGAGGATTGCGTGCGCCCAGTACCACTGGTTCGCGCCTCGGCGCAATTCACGCAGCCACAGTTCCACTGCGGCACGCCACCGCCTGCCGCCGAACCGAGGATGATTATGTGCATTGAACAAAAGGGCCGGGTTCTTCACCCGGCCCCTCCCTTAACCGTTGCGGCCTGGTTCAGGCGTTGCCGGCGTACGCGCCGACTTCCATCCCCAGCTCAACAACCGCGAATTCGGGTTTCGTCCAAGTCATTTTAGCGTTCCTCCGAGGGCTACAATGGTCGACCACTACTAGCGCTCCCCACCTCACCGTCGCAGGGGATGTGCCAGCAGGCTTCCAGCGTGGTCGAAACGTGCAACGCCATCCGCGACTTACACTTAGTCCGGTGCGCCCGGACTCTCTGAGGGTCTCCGTATTGGGTGATATCACCCAATTAGGGTGAAATCACCCACCGATCTGGGCTTACGGCTGAAGCCCGAACTTTCTGAGTCGATAGCGCAACGTATCCCGGGAGATCCCGAGGCGTTGCGCCGCCTTCGTCTGGTTGCCACTCGCGTCGCGCATCGCCCGCTCGATCATCGCCTTTTCCCAATGCGCGAGGTCCACTCCCTGGGGCGGCAGCGAGGGTTGCCCGACGGCTTGCGGTTCGGCGGACGAGCCGTGATCGGGGCTCGTGAGCGAGAGATGCTCGACCTCGAGGGTCGGTCCGCGGCTCCAGAGCACCGCGCGCTCGATCACGTGGCTCAGCTCGCGTACGTTGCCGGGCCAGGGGTAGGAGAGGAGCAGCTCGCGAGCGGGGGCGCTGATGTCGCGCACGGTGCGCCCGTACTTGGCATTGAGCAGACGGAGGAAGTGCTCGGTGAGGAGCACGACGTCTTCGCCCCGGTCGCGTAACGGTGGGACGTGGAGCACGATCACCGCGAGCCTGAAGTAAAGATCCGAGCGGAACCGCTCGCGCTGGACCTCACGCTCGAGGTCGCGGTTGGTGGCCGCGATGATGCGCACATCGATCTTCCGCTCCCGGACGCTGCCCACGCGCCGGACGGCGCGGTCCTCGATCGCGCGCAACAGCTTCCCCTGCACCGACAGATCGACGTCGCCAATCTCGTCGAGAAACAGGAATCCCCCCTCCCCTGCCTCGAACAGTCCCGGCTTCGACTCCTTGGCATCGGTAAACGCGCCCCGCTCATAGCCGAACAGCTCGGCCTCCATGAGCGTCGCCGGAATGGCCGTGCAGTTGACCTCGATGAACGGTTTGGCGGCCCGCACACCGGACGCGTGGATCGCGCGCGCGAGGAGCCCCTTGCCGGTGCCGGTCTCGCCCGTGAGCAGCACCGGGGGCGTGTCCGCCAGCTCGGCGAGCTGGCGGGCCCGCTCGAGGACGGCCCGGGCGGCGGGCGACTGTCCCACCATGGTCGCGAATCCGACGTCCTCGGTGGCCCGGCGACGATAGTAGGAAAGCTCCTGCTTGAGCTGGCGGTTCTCGCGCGCGCGGTCGGCCAGGAGCTTCAGCTCCTCCAGATCCACGGGCTTCTTGACGTAGTCGAAGGCACCGAGCTTCACCGCCTCCACCGCGCCTTCGATCGAGCCGTAGGCGGTCAGCATGATGACCGGGAGGACGGGATCGAACTCGCGGATCCGCTTCAGGAGATCGATCCCGCTCATCCCCGGCAACCGAACGTCCGCGAACACGACATCCGGTTGCAGGCGCTCGAGCAGCTCGAGGGCCTGCTCACCCGAGCCCGTGACTTCGGCCTCGTAGCCGTGGTCCAGCAGAAAGGCTTTGGCGGACCGGGCTAGGGTCTGTTCGTCGTCGACGATCAGGACGGTGGAGCCGTTCATGCGGGCTGCCGCGCCGCCGCGGGCGCCGGTGTCAGAGCGGGTGTCGCATCGCCCGCGCTCGGCAGCCAGATACGAACCGTGGTGCCGTGCGCCACGACACTGGTGATGCTGAGCCGGCCGCCGGTCTCCTCGACGTAGCGCTTGGCGATCGCCAGCCCGAGGCCCGTGCCCTCGGCCCGCGTCGTGAAGAACGGCTCACACACGTTGGCCAGGACCTCGGGGGCGATGCCACCGCCCGAGTCGGCGATCGTGAGGGCTACGCCGTCGGTGCCGCCATCGCTCGGCTCGCATCGCCCCTCGATGGAGAGTCGACCACCCTCGGGAGGCATCGCGTCGAGCGCGTTGGAGACGATTTCAGTCAGTGTTTGCTCCAGGCGCATTGGGTCCACGCGCACGTCGGGAAGCGTGGGCGCGAGGCTCACGACGAGCTCGACGCGGCGCTCCCGCAGGAGCTCGGCGATGCCGCCGAGCGCCGCCTCGACCATCACCCGCACGCTTTCGCGCAGCGGATGAAACGGAGCGGGGCGCGAGAACGCGAGGAGGTGCGTGATCCGGAGATCGAGGCGGTCCACCTGCTCGATGATCGCGTTGAGCTGCTCGCGCGCCGCGGGCGCGTCCACACGGTGCCGGGCCAGCTGGGCCGCGGCGCGCAGGCTCGCGAGCGGATTCCGCAGTCCGTGCGCCACCGCCGCCGCCATCTGACCGATCGAGGCCAGCTTCTCGGACTGGATGAGCTGGGCGTGGAATTGACGCAACCGCTCCGTCATTCGCGCGAAGGACCGCGCGAGCTCCCCGATCTCGTCGCGGGAGCGGGGCTCGATGACGTGATCGAGATCGCCCGCGCCGACGACCGCCATCGCCTGCCGCAGCTCGTTGAGCGGGCGGGCGAGGCTGCGCGAGATCAGCCACGACGCGACCAAGCCGGCGATCAGCGCGAGGGCGATGATCGACCAGAGGACGCGACGCTCCGTCTCCACGATGCCTTCGACCTCGACCAGGGCGCGCTGGACGCTGAACTCCCGAGCCTTGCGGTAGATGTCCCGATTCACCGACGCGAGGGCAGGTTGCAGGCGTTCCACCAGCTGCTGGCGCGCGGTGAGGTAGGCGGCCTCGCGCCGGCCGGAATCGTAGAGCTTGAACACCGAGTCGGCCACGGATCGGATCTCGAGCTCGATCTTGCGGACGCCGTCGGCGAGGGTGACTTCGTCGGCGGGGAGCCCCGCCGTCCAGCGGTCGAGCCAGAAGTCGACCACCTGTTCCGTGAGCGGGAACTCCTGCTTGGCCGCCGGATCACCGCTCAGGTAGCGCCAGACCACCTGGGTCTGATTGAACATCGCGTCTTCCACCTCGGCGTACGTACGCGACTGCGCCAGGCGCCGCCCGAGGCCCTCCAGCGCCTCCTGCTCCCGAGCGTTGGTCCGGATCGCATGGAGGCCGACCAACAGGGCCGGAAGGACCATGAGGGAGAAACCGAGGAGCAGTTTGCGCTGGAGGGTCACGAGGCAGACGCCAGGAGTCGCGACATGGTTGGAATTCTAGCGCACATACCCGCAAGCCGCCCTGGGGAGGGCACTGCTACGGCTTTATGCCATGACCCCGCTCGCGGCGACGAAGGCCGGCGACAGAGTGATACCCTCCCGATACCCTCGACGGGGGCATATCATCCGATAGATCCTAGGACTTCCTCCAGCACGTTCAAAGTCCGGTCAACAATGGCCTCGTCGTGCGCCAGCGACACGAAATTGTACGCCGTCCGCTTGAACAAGAGTCCTCGTCCGGCGCAGCCACGGGCCACGTCCGCCGACACCTGATCGCTCGCGAAGTGCAGGAAGCACATCTCCGCGATCCCGCCCACGCCGGTCACAAGATCGGCGTGCTTGCGGTGCAAGCGATGGAGCCCGTGCAGCAACCGCGTGCCCATGCGGTGGAGGTGGCCGCACACGTCGTCGCGGACCATGACCTCGAGCGTGGCTCGCGCCGCCGCGAGCGCTACGGCCTCGGTGGCCAGCGTGGATGAGATCCACGTCCGGGAGGATCCGGCCATGACGTCCGCTCGTCCGCCGACTACGGCCAGTGGGAAGCCGTTCGCGAGCGCCTTGCCTAGCACGGCGAGATCGGGCCGCACGCCGTAGCGCTCCGCGACGCCGCCGATCGCCAATCGAAACGCAGTCTTGATCTCGTCGAACACGAGTACCGCGCCGACGCGCGTCGTTTCCACCCTCACGGTTTCGAGCCATTCGAGCGTCGGCTCGATAACGACCACGGGCTCGACGACCACTGCGGCCAGGCGGTCGCCCGCGTCCCGAATCAACCGCCGGCTGGCCTCCACGTCGTTGAACGGAATCTCGGCGTACAATGCCCGGGTCCCGGCGGGCACTCCCTCGCCTGCCTGGCACCAGTCGAGCCATCCGTGATAGCCGCAACCCAATACGCGCTCCCGCCCGGTGGCGACCCGTGCCACGCGCACCGCGGCCGCTACCGCCTCGGCTCCCGTCTTCAAGAAGCGCACGCGCTCGAGCCAGGGGATGCGCATCGCGAGCACCTCGGCGAGTTCCTCTTCGATCACCGGTGGCAATGGCCCGACCACCCCGGCCGCCATCGCTTGCTCAGCGGCGCGGTTCACCTCCGGATGGCCGTACCCGAGCGCCACGGCGCCGAGCGCCATGACGTAGTCCGTGTACTCGCGGCCGTTCGCATCCCACACGCGGCAGCCCGACGCGCGCGTCAGCCGCGTCGGGAGTCCCTCGACGTCGTCCGGCGTCGCCGCGCCGAACAGGGCGTCGGGCCGCTTGCTACCGGTCGACGTGAAGCCCGGAACGCGCCAGTCGCTCACCGTATTTCACCACCTCGATCGCGATCGCCCGCAGCAGTTTCGCTTCCCGCTCATCCAGCGGCGCCCGGTGGAGTACCTCGCGCAGCGTCCGCATCACGCCCTCCGCCTGGCGCGTCTTGAAGAAGTCGATCACGCCGAGCGCCGCCTCGGCGTCCGCGAATAGCCGCTCCAAGTCTGCGACCGTCGCCGGCTCGCCCTCCCGTCGGGGCGCCTTGAACGGCCGACCCTCGTCGCCTCGTGCCAGCGCCAGCTCGTAGAGCATCAGCACGACGGCGTGCCCGAGGTTGAGCGACGGGTAGGCGGGAGTCGTTGGAATCGTCACAACGCGGTGACACCGGTCGAGGGCTTCGTTCGAGAGGCCCTTGTCCTCCCGCCCGAACAAGAGCGCCGCGGGCCCTGCCTCCGCCTGGGCGAGGATCTCCACGGCCGCGTCTCGCGGGCGCTGGACGTTGCGCTTGGCGGTACGGCCGCGCGCCGTGAAGCCGACCACGTGGACACAGTCCGCCAGCGCGTCCTCGAAGCGTTCGAACCGTTGTACCCGCGCGAGCACGTCCTGGGTCTGGTGCGCGATGCCTTCGACGCGGTACGCGTCGTACTCGCGGGGCTGCACGAGCCGGAGGTCCTTGAACTCGAAATTCTTCATCGCCCGGACCACATGTGCGATGTTCACGAGATCCTGGGGCTCGTGAAGAACAACAGCGATCATGGTAACACGACGGATGACGATACGACGGACGATACTGCGACGGATGGTGAAGCGACGGAATGACGGAACGTCGCTGTATCGGTCCGCCGCTCTATCATCCGTCGCCTTACTATCCGTCGATTCACCATCCGTCGATTCACGGTCCGTCGCCTTATCATCCGACGAGCTCCAAAACCCCGAAGCGCTCCGGTTCCTGCCGGTCCCCGCGCAGGTAGACCCACCCGTTACCACCGCTCCACACCAGCTGGCCACTGCGGCGCTCGCGGCCGGCCTCCATTTCGTTGACGAGCAGATCGAACCGCAGTCGTCCTCCGATGTGCGCGCGCTGCCACTCGGGCCACGCGATCGCGACGGTCACGCGATAGCCGCGGGGCGTGCGGCGCCACCTGCCCTGCACCGCCTCCGGCAGGCCTGGTGACGCACCCGCCCCTCGACTGCGGACCGAGCCGCCGTCCGGGCTCCCCGGCACAATGAGGTAGCCCACGGCGTCCTCGGCCTCCGGGTTGCCCAGGTATACCTGTATGCCATCGGAATGGATGTCGTCGGGCTCGTTGTCGAGCCGGAGCGGCGGCGCGTCCGGAGCCCGGAAGCAGACTTCGGGTTTCGTCACCTCGACCGCCAGGTACAGTGCGTTGTCGTCCCAGGCGGTGTAGGCGACGGCGCTCAAGTCGTCCGCGCCCGGAAACGGCTCCTCGCTGCGGCGGTACTGATCCTCGAGGTCGAGCCGGAGCGGCTCGCTCGTGTCGAAGCCGTCGAGCGATCCATCGAGCGGCGGCGGCCGATCGGCCCGCAGCGCGGCGCCCACCGCGGGCGTCGGCTTGTCGAGCTCGATCAAGGGCACGAGGGGCGGCTCGGGCGCGCGCGCGCCCGCCAGGCGGATGCGTCCGCCACCGGTCTCGATTTCCCAGCCGACGGCCGTTGCCGCGTGGCGATGAACGCCCTGATCGGTGTCGACCTCGATGACGCTCCCCTTCACACGCACGCCGCGGACGGAAGGAACGGCAGTCACGGGCTCGAGCACCGACACGAAGCGTGCGGCGCGACCGGTCGCGCGCACGAGGTAGAACGTCCGCCGCGCCGCTCCCGGCCTGCCCGGCCCCTCCGCGCGCAACAGCTCCCCCTCGAATGACACAAAGGCGTTGAGCGTGTGCCCGCCGTCCGAGAGCGTGAAGGCGACGGGCCCGGCGCCATCCGGGACGAACCGTTCCACCCGTGTCACGACTCGTCCGCGAGATCCGCTGACGTCCATGTCCCCCGCCCCCCCCCCACGTCGCCCGCGCCGGAAAAGTGCCAGGGCAGCTCGACCGTGTGATCGGTTCGACTCGCGAGCTCCACCACGTCGAGCAGGTAGGCCGGTCCCGAGATTACGGTGCGCACAATCTCGCCATACCGCCCCCGCACCCATGCCCATTCCCCGGCCGAATCGAACGCATCGCACGTCGCGTCACCCTCGGGCTGAGATGCTCGATCCAGGCGCGGTGCGTTGTGCGCCAAGGTCGAGCGATACCAGAACAGATCGCGCGACGTGTAGGCGCCCGTTCCGGGGTCCGCAAGCCAGTGCGCGCCGCCGGCGTGCATGGTGAGGTGCAGTCGATCGGGATGTCCGTGCCCGCCACCGTAGCGGCCGCACTCGAGGCTCACGTAGCGGCCGCCCGCGCGCAGGACGGCGAGGCCGTGCGAGTCGAGCAACACGCTGCCGGGCGACCAGGCCGGCGCATCGGCCGACAGCGCAGGGGACATGAACAAGAGCGCCCACCAGGAGAGCGCCGTGCGAGAGGGGGAGCGGGGAGCGGGGGGCGGCTCCAAGGGTGCGTCGTGGAGATACGATTCGAACAGCTCGGGTTTCATCACGGCACTACGATAGAGCGCCGCCAGCCAGCTCTCGAGCCGGGGGGCACCGCTCCCCGCTCTCCGCTCCCCGAGCCGCGCGAGCCCTACCTCCCACAGCTCGACGTACGCCGGCTGGGCGAGCGACACTCCGAAGCGCGCGTCCTTCCGCGCAGGAAACGTGAAATCCGGGAGGGCGGTGAGCGGGGGCGCGAGCAAGGCCGCCTGGAGCCGGGTTGAAAGCTGCCGCTCCGCGAAGACGTCGACGCCAGCGTGCCGCGCCCAGACCGCTCCCGTGAGCAGGGCGCGCAGGGCGAAGAGGTGATAGTTCTCCCCTTCGTACCACATGCCGTCCCGTCCGAAACCCCGAAGCAGATGCTCGAGCAGGCCGGTCGGGCCTTCGATGGCGCGCCTGGCGAGATCTTCGTCCTCGAACCAGGTCGCGATCGCCGCTAAGCCTGCATTGTTCCAGGTCTGGCGATTCGAGAACCCCTCGTCGAAATCGCCGATCAGGTTCGCCGCTTCGTCGGCCACCTGCGTGACGCCCCGCGTGGTGTCGTCGTCCAGCATGCCGGCGGCACGCAGCAGGACCGCCGCCGAGAGGTAGTGGCCGATCCAGATCGACTCGAGATACGTCGAGAAAAACAGCCGGCTCGGTCCCAGTACGTTATCCCGGTTGGGATACCGCCAGTAGCGCGCCGCGTACGCGCGCAGGATCTCCGAGGCGCGACGGGCGGCCGGCCCGTCGTCCCCGACGGCCGCGAGCGTCGCCAGGTGGGCGGCCCGCTCGGCCAGCCAGAGGTGTTGGAAGCGCGCCCAGTTGCGATCGTGACGCTCGCCGGTCACGACGTTGCCGCAGCGGGGGCAGCGGTGCTTCGCGGGACTCCACGGATCGAACGCGAGCATTGCCCCGTCGTCGGGACAAAAGCCTCCGTCACTCGACAGAAGGGCCTTCGCGTCCGGAAGGGGCGGCAGGCGCGCCAGCAGCGGTGCGGCTCGCTCGCGAAGGTGCGCGTGCAACGCGGAAAGATCGGGGGATCGGGTGATCTCCTCCCGGCGCGCGACGACCTCCTCCGCGGTCACCACGCGCGCACACCTTGCGGCGCCCAGCGCACCGGCAGGACGGTCGCACCTGCCTCGCGGGCGGCCGCCGACGCTTGCCCCGAATCGTCCGTTGTGACGAAGAACATCGAGCCGCCCGCGCCCGCGCCGGCGGCCTTGCCGCCGACCGTGCCGGCGGCCCGCACCACGTTCTCGAGGCGGGCCATCTCCGGTGTACACATCTCGCGATCGAGCGCCTGCTGGTGCTTCCAGTTGTCGGAGAGGAGCGCCGCGACGCGACTCAGGTCGGCCCCCCGCAGCGCTTCGGCCATCGCGGCAGCCACGTCCTTGAGCGCGCGCAGAGCTCCGGTGATGCGCGGGTCTCCCCGCTCGTAGGCAGCCATCACGCGCGCGATGGTAGCCCCGGAGACGCGCGACGTGCCGGTGTAGCACAGCAACGTCCGCCGCTCGAGCTCGGCGGCGAACGCGGGGTCGAGCGTGATCGGCTCGACGCCGACGTCGGGGTCGCGGAACGTGAGCCGCTGAAACCCGCCGAGCGCCGCCGCGAACTGGTCCTGCTTGCCGCCGGGGATCTTCGCCTCCACCGTCTCCAGGTACCACGCCTGTTCCGCGATCTCACGTTCCGCGAGCCGCTCCCCGCGGGCCCGCGAGAGCACCGCCACCAGCGCCACGTCCAACGCTCCGGAGCTGCCGAGACCGGACCCGGGCGGCGCGGCCGAGCGCGTGGTGAGCGTGCACGCGGCCTGAACGGGAAACATGCGCAGGGCCGCCTTGAGGAGATCGAGGCGGCCGTCGAGCACCAGCCCGCCGGCGCTCGCGCATTCGAGCTCCTGACCGAGGTCCTCGGCCACCAGCCGCATTCGTGGTCCGCCGAGCTCGACGTCGGCGCGCGCTGGCAAGGCGATCGCGGCATTCACCACAATGCCGCCCTCACGGGCGGAGAACGGCGGGACGTCCGTCCAACCGCCGGCGAAGTCGAGCCGTACCGGTGCCTCGGCGTGGAATGCAGTCGGGAGGTCGCGCCGCCTCACGGGGAGGCCGTCTGCCAGCGCGCAATGCTCGGCAACTCGCCCCGCAGATCCATCCGCACGCCGTGGACGCGCCGGTTCATTCCCTGCACGCCCCGCGCGTGATAGAGAAAGGCGACAGGGAGCGAATCGCGGAACCAGCGCTGTGCGCGCTCCGGGTCGGCCGGTGCGCGGGACCCTGTCAGGTCGGCCAGGGTGGCGAGATAGCCGAGACCCAAGTCACCCGGCTTGCCCAGCACGGCCGCCACGAAGTCATGCCGGCCGGCGTTGACGCGGGCGAGGAACGCCGTCAGCTCGAGCTGGCGGATGGTGACGTCGAAGCCAACGGCGGCGAGCCGCGCCTGGATCATCTGCTCGAGCGCTGCTTCACCGCTACCGACGGCGAGGAGCTCGAAGGCGATTCGGCGGCCACCGAGCAGCCGCCGCGCCGAGTCGGGATTCACAGGGAGAGGGCGCACCGGCACGTACCCCGGGACCCCGGGCGGCACCGGACCGTCCGCGACTGCCCCAAAGCCGTAGAGGTAGCCGTCGACGATCTCGCGACGGTCGAGCGCGAGCGCCGCCGCGAGGCGGACGCGGGCGTCGTCGAACGGGGGGACGCGCGTATTGAACACGATCCCGTACGGCAGCATCAGGGGGTAATCGAGCACCGCGAGAGCGGGGTTCTTGCGGACGAACGCGGCGTGCGCGGGCTGAATACCCGCGAAGTCGACCTCTCCGGCCGTGAGGGCGGTGAGCTTCGTGGTCGGTTCGTCCACCACGACCACCACGAATCGCTCGAGCGCGGGCGGGCCGCCGAGCGCCGCCGGGAAGTCCGGATTCGCGGCGAACACCCAGCGACGGCTCGCCTCGTGCGCCACGAAGCGGAACGGCCCGTTCCCCACGGGGTGCTCGTTCCACGCCGCGCGCCGCATTTCGGCTCGGGGCACGGAGTCGAGGAGATGCGCCGGGAGGATGGCGAGATCGGTGAAGACATCCGGGACGGACGGCTGGCTGTGAGCGAAGCGTACCACGACGGTCGAGTCGTTGGGGTCGTTCACAAAGGCCACGTCCGAAAAATCGTTCAGTCGGGGATAGCCGGTGGCCGGGTCGCGGGCCGCGGAGAACGTCCAGGCGACATCCCGCGCCGTCGTCGCCACGCCGTCGTCCCACCGCACCCCCGGCTGCAGGCGAAACAGCAGCGTCTTGTGATCGTCGGACCACGTCCAGGTGCGGGCGAGATACGGCTGCACCCCGAGCGCGGAGTCATAGCGCACTAGCGTGGTGAGGAGAACGTAGCGCTCGACCTGCTTCGCGAACGGATGCTCGGTGAGGAGCGGGTTCACGCTCTGGAGATCCGCGCCCGACGCGTATACGACGGTGCGGGCGCGGCGCGCCGCGGCTCCTCCCGGCGCGCACGCCGCGATCAACGTTCCTCCCACGACGAGGCCCAGGGCTCGTGGTCGCACGTCCGGATTCTAGCGGGGCCGGGAAGCTCGCGCGAGATTCGGTCCATGCTCGCGCAGATCGGACGGCGCGCGCTCGCGGGAGCAGCGGTGGTGGCGGGTGTCCTGACGCTCACGTTCTTCCTGGTCCAGCTCGCGCCGGGGGATCCCGTGGAGCGGCTCCTTGGGCCCACGGCGACGCCCGCGCAGCTCGCCGCGCAGCGACACGCGCTCGGCCTCGACCGGCCCCTCCCGGTGCAGTTCGCCGTCTGGATCGGTCGTGTCGCCCGTGGCGAGTGGGGCCGGAGCATCGCCACCGGTCGCCCCGTGCGTGCCGTCCTCGGCGACGCGCTTCCCGCCACGCTGGTGCTCGTGGGCCTGTCGCTCATCGCGAGTTACGCCCTGGGCTTCGTGATCGGCGCATGGCAGGCTCGCGCGGATCGGCGCGTCGACACGGCGCTCTCGGTGGCGACCGTCACGCTGTTCGCGCTGCCGGGATACTGGCTCGGCCTGATGCTCATGATGGTGTTCACTTACTGGGCGCACTGGCTCCCCGCCTTCGGCGCCAGCGGACTGGACGTCGACATCATCACGGGCTGGGGTCGGCTGGCGGATCGCCTGCGTCATCTGGCGCTCCCGCTCGCGACGCTCACGCTCATCGGCATCGGCGGGGCGGCCCGGTTCGTGCGAGGCGCAATGCGCGACGTCGTGGGTCAGCCATTCGTGACGACCGCCGAGGCGAAGGGGCTTTCGCCCTTCCAAGTCACGCGACGGCACATCGTACGGAACGCCCTGGTCCCGGTGATCATCCTCTTCGGAATGTCCCTCCCCGCGCTGTTTTCGGGCGCGGTGTTCGTGGAAGCCGTGTTCGCATGGCCCGGCGTCGGGCGTCGCCTGGTCGAAGCGGTACAGGCGCGGGACTACCCGGTGGTCATGGCAGCGACCGTGGTGACATGCGTCTTGGTCGTCACCGGGAACCTGCTCGCCGATCTTGCTGCCGCCTGGATCGACCCGCGTGTCCGATATCAGAGGCGCGAGACGTGAACCGCCTCCGACGCGACCGGCGGGCGCTGTTCGGCGTCGTCGTACTCGTCCTCGTCTCCGGGGCCGGCGCGGCGGCGCCGCTGATCTCGACCGGCGCACCTGCCGCCCAGCACGATGTGGTCGCCACCCGGTTCCAGCCGCCGCTCTCCACCGACCACGCCGGCACGTTCCACCTACTCGGCACGGACCGTTTTGGACGCGACGTCTGGACGCGGCTGGTATACGGGGCTCGCGTCTCCCTCGTGGTCGGCGTTGTGGCGGTGATATTGTCGGTCGTGATCGGCCTGTTGGTCGGTGGCCTGGCGGGCTATTGGCCTGGCCGGCCGCGGGTCGCGCTCCTCGCCGCCACGGACTTCACCATCGCCATCCCGCGCGTCGTACTAGTACTGCTACTCGCGGCCCTCGCACGACCCAGCGCGGGGCTCGTCATCCTGGTGCTGGGACTCACCGGGTGGATGTCGGTGGCCCGCCTAGTTCAAGGAGAGGTACGCTCCCTCGCCGCCCGCCCGTTTGTTGAGGGCGCCGTGGCGCTGGGGCTCTCCCGGGCCCGCGTCCTGGCGCGCCATATCGTTCCCAACGCGCTGACGCCGGTCATCGTGTCCGCGGCTCTGGGACTAGGCAACGCGATCGGGCTCGAGGCGGGGCTCTCCTTCCTCGGCCTGGGTGTCCAGCCGCCGACGCCTTCGTGGGGCAACATGATCGCCTCGGGACGGGATACGCTCGTCAACGCGCCCTGGGTGGCGACCGCGCCGGGGATTGCCCTGGTGCTGGTCGTGGTCGCGTGCACCTTGTTGGGAGATGCGCTGCAAGACGCGCTGAATCCTACTGCCAGATACGACACCGTGAGATAGTCGGCACCAGCTAGATCTTCACGAACCACTTTTTCTCATAGAGCACGGCCATCACGCCGAGGAACAGCGCGACGTATGCGACCGCGAAGCCGAGCGATCCATTCATGGGGCCCGCCCAGCTCGCGAAGCCGTGCTCGTAGATCCATTCGTACAGGGAGACGGTCGACCCGTCCGGTTGTGCCACCTTCGACACCAACAGGATCCGCGCGAACAGTCCGGACGCGACAAAGGCGAGAATGGAATTCGTCCCAAAGACGTACCACGGCCACGCCCAGCGATCGCGTCCTCGGATGTCGATCAGGTAATAGATCGTCGCCAGCAGGACCAGGGCGAAGCCGGCCGTGAAGAGCACATACGTGCTCGACCACAGGTTCTTGTTGATCGGGAACCAGATGCTCCAGACCACGCCCCCGAGCATCGCGAGAACCCCGCACACGTACATGCCGAGCGCCTTCTCGGTGACCGGCCGGTCGGCCCGCAGCCCGCGCCCCGTCATGACGCCGAGCAGGCACGTGGCCACGGCCGGAAACGTGCTCAGGATCCCCTCGGGGTCCCAATCCGCCTTCCAGCGGTGCGCCCCGAGGACCACCCGGTCCACGTATTGGGCGAGATTGCCCTGCCGCTCGAGGATGCCCGCGCCGAACCCGGGCACCGGAACGAGCGTCATCAGCGCCCAGTAACCCACGAGCAGGCCGACGACGATCCACCGCTGCGCTCGCTCCCGGGTGGTGAGATACAATATGCCCGTAGCGAGATACACCAGGGCGATCCGCTGCAACACTCCCATGATTCGAATCGTCGACAGGTCGTAGTGGGGAAACCCGTTCAGGACCAACCCGAGGGCGAAGATGATGGCGGCGCGGCTCCCGACCTTCCGGAGGAGATCCGGAGGCGTGGCGCCCTGCTCCATGCGGCGCGAGAACGAGAGGGTCAGCGAGATGCCGACGATGAACAGGAAGAACGGAAAGATGAGATCGGTTAGGGTCCAGCCGTTCCACTCGGCATGGTCGAGGGGCGGATAGACGTATGACCAGCTGCCGGGATCGTTGACGAGCAGCATGCCCGCGATGGTCAGCCCGCGAAACGCGTCGAGAGATCTGAGACGCGGCGTCATGAGGCCACCAGCTCCTCCAGCACTGCGGGGCTGATTTCGTGCCCCCCGTCGAACGGAATCTCGCGGTAGGGGATGCCATGCTGCCGCAGCCGCTGCTGCGTGGTCTCGACCACCTTCGGCGTGATGAACTCGTCGGAACGGCCATACACGAACGTGAGTCGACCAGCCCGCAACCGCCCGGCCGCTGGTCCCTTCGAAAGATCGAGATCGGGGGGCAACTCACCACCCCAGAGCACGACGCGATCGACCCGGGCCGTCCCCAAGCCCGCCCACCGGCTGACCGTCGCCGCACCCTGCGAGTAGCCCAGGGCGTGTACCGTCACGCGCGTACGATCCAGATGGGTGAACACCGCGGCATAGACCGCGTCGAGATACTGAACGTAGTCGTCGATCTCGGCCAGCCGATCCTCGCGCGTCATCCAGCAGGCACCCACGCGCCGCTCGGCGGGGCTCTCGCTCAGGTAGAACCGCGACAGCCCTTCGGGCGCGACCAGCAGGCGCCCTGTCCCGTCGTCCAGCACGCGCAGCTTCTCGAGGAATCGGCTGGCCAGCTGCCCGTAGCCGTGGCATACGAACCAGACTTCACGGGTGGACGACCCCGCCTGGCCGAGCGTGTAGTAACGCGCGCTTCTCCGCGTGGTGATGCGATGTTCGTCCATTTTCAAGTCACCAGGATCGTGACGATCTCGTGCGGCTCGGCTGCAAACCGAACCGTCTTCCCCCGCCCCTCGAGCACCAGTGCCACGGACTCGCGCTCGTCCGCTCGGACGCGGTGGGCGCTCTTGACTCCTTCGCCGAAGCGCCATGCGCCCGCCGTCTTGCGGTCCGTCGCGTTGTAGCATCGCAGCACCAGCGGCGACCCCTGCTGCGCCGGCTTGATCGCCGAAAGCACGAGCCCCGATCCCTCGAGGGCAATGTCGATGGGTGCCACACTGAGCTCCACCGCATCGCGCAGCCAGAAGCCGCGGAGCGGGAGGAACGTGTCCTCCCACAGCGCGGGGAGCACGTCGCCACGGTCGACCTCGGTGCGGGACACCGGCGCGAGTGCGAGCTCGATGCGACTGACACCCGGGCTCTGCGCCAACGGCGTATGGGTCGGCCAGGCGGCGTGGCCGGGGCGCGTGGGGAGGTCGGCGCGTGAGAGCTCTCCCACCGCACGGAGCAGCGTCAGGACCAGGTCCCCGCGGTGGGTCCACTCGTACTCGAAGAAGCCCGGCGTGAGTACCGCCAGCCCGCGGGACCCGCTCGCGACGGCAACGAACCGCTGCGCGGGGGCAGTGCGCACGGGCGTCTCGAGCGGATACTCACCCGGATCGGCGTCCACCGGGGCCCGGACGACCGCGCCGAATGCTGCTCCCGCGACCGCGGACGTGCCCGCGACTCCGGTCGGGATGCGCGCGCGCAGCCGATGCCAGCCTGAGCGATTCTCGATCTCGAAGACGCAGCGCACGACCGGACTATCCGCGTGCATCATGACGACCAGGCGCACGCCGACCCGCCGACCGATCTCGAATCGGTCCTCGAGCGCCGCGACGAGCGGGCCCCCGGCGAGGCGACGGACCTTGATCGGCCCGCCCGCCTTGACCACCCGATCGCCCGCCGGCGGGCAATAGGTATAGGTGTCGCCGGCATCGCCGCCGTCCTCGATCCGGAGCAGATCGGCGAATCGCTGGCCGCTGCGTCGGTCCCGCAGTGCGAGGGCTCCCGTCGATTCGAGCGCGACCTCGATCCAATGATTCACGAGCGACCGCCCCCCGCCTCGAACGGCCGCGCCTTCGCCGGAAGGCTCAGTCCCGGCGTCCGCCGGTGCGAGTCCGAGCCGCGCCAACCCGAGGCCCGGCACCGTGGGCGCGCGGAACGCGATCCGCACGTGGTCCACCTCGTCCTGATCGGGGTAATGGCGCGGGGCGTCGAGTCGCTCCGCACCGATGCGACGGTCGAGCAGCTGCACCGGCACTGGACGGCCGTCGCCGGATACGAGCTCAAAGGGACGGAAACCCTGGCCCTCCCGTGGCGCCCGGTCTCCGGCAGCGGGGAGACCGGGGGGGCCGGGGGGACCGGGGGGACCAACCGGCACATCGCGCCGGAACAGGGTGACGTCGGCGATCATCACGCCACGGCGTGGGCGCGCCGCCGCATTCCACACCACCAGCGTCGGTCCGGC